>OLKV01000284.1_pt1 | contig 36302 bp, 26 predicted proteins | sample 1604391 | NCBI WGS metagenome assembly OLKV01 (sample SAMEA104055711, study PRJEB20765) | soil metagenome | isolation source: soil | reverse complement strand
GGCTGCTAACCCGAAATTGTTATAGGAAGAAGACAAATACCATATTCATAACTTAAAAGACAATACACCGGTAAATGGGTATTGTCTTTTTTTATTGGTCTGTGTGCAATGCAATATCAGGAGAAAGCTTACTGCCATCCTCTTGTTTTCAATTAAATAATGTTAGTTTTATGCTATGAATTATCAGCATTTACTTGAAAAGGTACAGGATTATGTGTTAAAATATTACAGTAAACATCATGCCGCAGATCTGGTTTATCATAACTTACAGCATACCGAGGACGTTGTAAAGGCAGCAACTAAAATTGCCAATCACTACCAGCTATCTGATCATGACACTTTTATTGTTTTAGCAGCAGCGTGGTTCCATGATCTGGGACATCTGACAACTGAAAATGAACACGAAGAAGAAGGTGTTAAATTAGCATCGGCATTTTTTTTGAGTCACGATTTAATTGATAAAGACATACAATTGATTGCCGGCTGCATAAGATCAACCAAAATGCCGCAATCGCCGGTTACTTTATTGGAGCAAGTTGTTTGTGATGCTGACCTGTTTAAATTAGGCACCGAAGATTTTTTTAAAAAGGACAAATTGGTGCTCAAAGAATATAATTCGTTGCATCATACAGAATTAAGCAAACTTGAGTGGCGAAAGAAAACAATTGAATTTTTGGAAAAGCAAAATTATCACACAGATTACGCCAGGGCCCTACTTAATGGCACAAAAGCTGAAAATTTGGGGAAATTAAAAGAAAAAGCAGATAAGGGCACCCAAAAGGCTATCAACACAAATAAAGAAGGAACTATGGATACACTGGTGCCTGAATTGGAGACAAATAAAAAGCCAAAGAAAAATAAGGACACACCCGACAAAGGTATTGAAACTATGTTCAGGATCAGTTCGAGCAATCATCAGCGCTTAAGTGATATGGCTGATAAAAAGGCGCACATCATGATTACGGTTAACTCCATTATTTTATCGGCCATTATAAGCCTGGTGCTGCGCCGGTTAAACGAGTATGGCTACCTCATTATACCATCGTTTATTTTGCTGACGATAAGCCTGCTGGCCATGACTTTCTCCATATTATCAACACGGCCATCAATACCCAACGGAACTTTTTCAAAAGCCGACGTTGATGACAGAAAGGTTAACCTTTTGTTTTTCGGTAATTTTTACAAAATGAAGCTCGAAGACTTTAACGATGGGATGGAGAAAATGATGGAGGATAAAAAGTTTTTATACGGCAGCCTCATAAAAGATTTGTATGCGCAGGGTGTTGTACTTGGCCGCAAATACCATTTGCTGCGCATTGCTTATAACATATTTATGTTCGGACTTATTATTGCAGTTGTGGCGTTTATTGTTGCATTTACGTTTTTTAGCCATAATCCTGCTGTATAAATAAAATGGAGAATTGCCGTTATTTTAACCGGGTATTAAACAAGAGTTTTATAGCTTTTTTGTTTTTTTATGTGGTTGTTATAACGCGGCCAAACAAATTGTTTGCGCAATGGTCTACTCAGCAGTTTGATGATCGTACGTTGATTAATATGGCTAATAACCGTACGCCAGAGCAAACGGACGTATTTTTGTTTTTATCTAATACTGCCCGTTATGGCGAAATTGGCGTACCCGCGGTTTTATTAGTTGGCGGCATTATTGATAATAACGAAGCTATGCGGCAAAATTCACTATTTGTAGCAAGCAGTACCGCTATTTCTTATGGCCTTACTTTCCTTATCAAAAAAATTGTAAAGCGGCCACGGCCGTTTATTCAAAATATTAATATTGTTCCGGTTTACAGGGCAGAAGGAACTTCATTCCCATCAGGCCATACTTCTACTACTTTTGCCACGGCAACGGCGCTGTCGATGGCTTATCCTAAATGGTATATTATTGGGCCCGCGTTTTTATGGGCAGGGTCTGTTGGCTATTCCAGGATGTATTTAGGGGTGCATTATCCTTCGGATGTTGCTGCCGGTGCTGTATTGGGAGCCGGATCTGGCGCATCACTTTTGTTTCTGAAAAAATAGATTTAGTTAAGATTAGCATTTACCTTGGGGTAAGGTCAATTCATTCTTTTGTAAGTATTTCGGCCATTAATACTGCAAACGCATTTTTTTGATAAATTTGATCAGATACACGATGAACTATGCTTTTACCTCAGTTTTTTGATAACCCTTTTCAAGTAAAACTTTCTTTTCACAAAATTATTGAACGGTTAGAAGAATTGGCTGAAAGCGCAGGGGGCAATAAAAATATCGAACTTCAAATCCTTTTAAAAGAAGTGGCCGCACATCCTGAGTTAAGAGATGGAATTACAGACATCTCGCAAATTAAAGATAATGCCTCGATGATCTCACGTTTACTGGCCGAGTTATTTCCGGCTATTTTATCCGGCAACGAGATAAAAGCAGTGAGTATTCCATATCAGGGACTGATATTTAATTATACCGAAAGATTCCAAAAAATATTAACAGCTGCGGGCACTTCATTCGAAATCAACATAAGAGATTTTAACGATCACCAGTTTTATGTTGCCAGTTGCTGTTTAATTTTAAATAGGTTTTATGGCACCCGGCTCGATTTTACCCGGCCGCTTTTTTATGACATTCCTACTGCCAATGGTGTAATAAAACATTACCGGATATTATATAATGCTGATTTTTTGGAAATATTGCCTGTTGACCAGACACATCATCTCTCTGAAAAAGAAGTAAAATTATTGTTGGATAATTACGATGACCTGGCTTTATGGAAAGAGAAATTCCCTGCCAAAAGCTGGATCATGAAGGGTTTTGCCGTGATGACCTTATTTGATGCCACGGTAGAAAATGGAGTCTCCATTTTAAAAAGCAATTTACTGGGTAATATAACCGCGCCGGAACTTCGCGAAACGCTTGAGTCAATTTTTAGGTCGATTTTTATGTTACCTGATATGCGGGTGGGATTTACCATGTTTGATGAGCATGAATTTAAATTTGACAATGACATATTCGGTGAAACGGTACAGAGTTTTCTTTTACCCGACAATAAGGGTACCGACTGTTTGACATTGCTTTGCAGCGGTTCATATAAAAACTTGATTGAGGAGCATACTTTTTTTGCGGTGTCAGATTTATCTGAATTTATAACACACAATCCCGACAGCGTGATGGCTCAACACCTTCAGCAACAAAATATATCAAGCTTTATTTTAGCGCCTGTTGTTAAAAATGGTACTCTTTTTGGGATATTAGAATTGGTTTCGCCCCGGGTAAATGATTTTAACAGCGTAAATGCCCATAAGCTGGAGATTGTTATGCCTTATTTAATTGATAGCCTTGATCGGAAGGTTACCGAGTTTCAGCATGCTGTTGAAGCCGTAATTCAAAACAACTATACTACCCTGCATCCAAGTGTGAACTGGAAGTTTAAACGCGAGGCACAGCGTTATATTCACAGTGCCAAAACAGATGAAACATATACCCTAAAAGAAATAAAGTTTAAAAATGTATACCCGCTTTACGGACAGGTTGATGTAAGAAATTCATCCATTACGCGCAACTTGAGCGTTAAAAATGATTTGCAAAGCCAGGTAAGTGAGCTGATTTTGCTGTTTGAACGTCTGCGGCAGGATAAGCGGATAATAGGTATTGAACAAAACCTGTTAACCTTAAAGGCATTTATGGAAGATTTGTCGGAAGATATTAAGGCAGATACTGAGCAAAATATCCAGCATTATCTGGAGACACATATTTATCCGCTACTAAAACAACCCAATTACTTTGACGAGCTTGTTTTAGGGGATATTGACAATTATTTTGAACAGACCGATCTGTTAACCGGTAGCTTTTATACCAACAGGCGCAATTATGAGCAAACCATTTTTTTAGTAAACCAAAAGTTAGCCGGGATACTTGATAAAAGACAAGCGGAAATACAACAATATTTTCCGCATTATTATGAACGGTTTAAAACCGATGGGGTAGAGCATAACCTTTATATCGGCAGTTCAATTTCACCTTCGCGGACGTTTGGTATGGATGATGTAAGACGTTTGCGCTTATGGCAACTACTTGTAACTGCCGAAATGGAAATTGAACAGCATCGCCTTAAACATATATTGCCCTATCGTTTAGACGTTACCTCGCTGATATTGGTTTTTAGTGAGCCTATTTCGATAAGGTTTAGGATGGATGAGAAGCATTTTGATGTTGATGGCGCCTACAATGTGCGTTATGAGGTGATAAAAAAACGTATTGATAAAGCTTGTAAAAAAGGCACGGATGAACGGATAACACAGGAAGGTAAAATAACCATTGTTTATTCAAAGGCCGATGATGAACTCGAATACATGGAATACATTCGGATTTTACAGATCAGCGGATTAGTGACTGATGTTATTGAAGATTTGGAAGTTGAAGACTTGCAAGGCGTATCAGGGCTAAAAGCGCTGAGAATAGGAGTAAAGTACAGCCAGAAAAAGCTTGGGGATAATGCCTATGCGGATATTTATAAGCAGTTGTTGTAAGACCTGGCTTACGTTTCATATTGGCTACAACACCAACATGGGCGGAAAGATGGGTGTCACCCTGAGGCACTCGAAGGGTGAGCGCAGAGGCCTTTGGCCACATGCACACCCTGTTATTTTTGTTTCGATCCCGGCCTTTGTTGTTATTGTTACCAACAAATCGCAATCTCATTGCTAAAATCTAAACCCTGCCGATATATAAGGGTAGAAACCTTCTTTTGAGAACCCGACAACGCCCTGGATTAATATTAACTGGGCGGGTAAAAAGTAAAAACCACCGCCATAACCATCGTGCCATTGGTTTGATGATTGGCCTGGTTGCCAAACACGCCCTACATCATTAAACCCTACTAAGCCCAACGTGCCCGGTAAAATATAGGATGCAAAGTCAAACAGCTTCAAGCGTATTTCAAAATTGTCATAGGCTTCCGTTTTACCGGCAAAGCGTCTATCGTAAAAACCTCTTAGATTTTGAGCGCCGCCAAGTGCCAGCAGCTGAAAAAATGCAGCATGGCCAAATGTAGTGCCGGCGCCCGTGCGATTGGCAAATACCAGTACCGAATCTTTATCCGGATTGATATAAAAACTAAATTCTGATTTTATTTGTCCGTAAGTATGATAGCTCGAGTTTACTTCCTTTGTGCCGGTTAATGTGGTGCTCCACAAAATACCATCGTGGGCCATTGTTCCTTTATCGCGGGTATCAAGCACAACCTGGCCTATTAAACCGGCATACGCTTGTGCATTAAACACCTTTTCATCGGGGTTTTGCTGATTATAAACGTTCAGGTATTTACTGGCATTGTCGTCATCATCGCCATTATAATATTGCAGCGCAAGGCCTGCGCTTGCAGCCCATTTGCCGTATTTGCGTTTTAGGCTGGCATCAACATTAAGGTAAGTATAAACATTGCGGTAATATTCAATTTTTTGCACGCCGCTGTTTACAAAGGTGGTGTTGTTGCCAACGCCAAAAAAGTCGCTGGTGTAGTTAGGCCCTTTTGATATGGCGTTTATCACAAGATCATTTTTGCCAACAGCCTTTATAAAATTACCATTGTATTTCACCAGCAGCGAGTTGGTGCCAAATCCATAGCTAACGGCCAGCGTTTGAATATAAGCATAAGGATATTTCCTGAAACCCTGTTTTTCATTAATAAACTCAACCATCAGCTCAAAACCATAATCTTTGCTATAGCTTGCCAGTGGCACCGGCTGTAAAAAATCATATTTAAAACTGGTTTTATTGTAGTTGTTAACCATGGTATCGGCAGCTGTGCGGATATGCACCTGCGATGCAGGCGGCAGGTTGTTCTTCTGATCAGACCGGTCATACACGTACCGGTTTCCTTTGCCGGTAAGGGTGCTGTCAACCAAAAAAGTATCCTCGCCGTCACCACCAATCATGCGTACCGTTATGGGCGAATTTTTAGTGCCGCTTACATTAAATACATCCTTTCCGCCCATGCCATACAGCCTTATCTCATTGGTAACAGCGGGATCAAAAGTGCGTTCATAAATTACCTTTTGCTGCTGGCCATCCTTTTTTAGTTTGTTTATTCTTAGGCTGATGCTGCCATCTGGTTGGTTTACTATATTAAAGTACTCGCGCTTGTCACTCATCGGGATCTCCACCACTTTTGATAAAAAGCGATAATATTCTAATGCCTGTTTATCAAGCACGTTTCGGCGACCTATAAGTTTGCGGATGATATCCGGACCGCTGAGTTTGTAAATGGTATCGGGCATTAGTTTAACAGCATTGGTAATCACCTCATCGGTAAGTTTGCTTTGTACATAGGCAATCTGCTCTTTCCAGTCCTGTTCGCTTAGTGCATTTAAAAAATAACGGTCAAAATACCGGGCATTAAGGTTCCATGTGTTAATGGAGCGGATATGATCTTTATAGCTCTGAAATTTCGCCAGCATTTCATATTGCGATACAAGCCACGGGAAAGCCCCGAAAGCATTGTTATAAACCTGATCCCTGTCGCGCGGCACAGGCTCATAAAGTGTTCCGCTGCTGTCTTTGATGCGTTCAAAGCGCCATTGGTCTTCGTGCCTGTCCCAATCGCCCAGCAGCATGTCAAGCAGGCGTGCCCGTAAAACCGTTTTTTGGTCTACACGGTTATCATTGTCTTCCTGTATTTTGCTTTGCACCTTCGGCACATTGTCTGTTTTATCTACGTTCAAAGGTTCACGTTCTTCAAACAAAAAAACCTGATTGGCAAAGTCCTTCTGATATTTTCCCAATGCAGGGTCGTCTGGCACAAAAACAACCTCAGGATGTGCATGTGGTATGCCTAATGCGTCTGCTAATGGCGGTACGGTTATAGCCGCAAAAGGATGTTCGGCCGAAATCTGATCCTGTACAATATCTTTTGCAATGGTTGTGCGTAATGTGGCAGGTAATACTTTAGCTGGATATTTCTGAATGGTACGCAGCACCCATTCGTGCCCGGTAGGGTCTTCTAAGCGCAGCGATTTGGTTTGCATACCGCCGCCTAGCTGTAAGATCTTTAACCCGCCTTTTTCCTTCGAGATATGAAATACCCTCATTTTAACCGGGGCCGACCATAGGTTTCTGTAATTTTCGCCCAAAAGAAAACGGTGCGTTTTGCTTACTTTGTTATAATCGGGCTCAATGGCTACCGTTACGCTATCCGCAGTTAAATACGATTGCGCAAAGCCCCGGTTTAATGCAAAGCATAAAATAAAGAATAATAAGAGTTTTTGTGCCAGGGTATGTTTTATATTCATAAGCGATGCGGGCAGCAGGGGTATAGCCAATTATACCATTTTTTATTATCAAAACCTAATGAGAGTTGAGAGCCAGGAAGCAAGAGTCAAGAGTCAGGAATCAAGAAAATGTTGATGACGATACGAAGCCATTATTTACGCAAACCATGCAGTGCTACGTTAATAAATAATTAAACCCGATATCTTGGCTCTTGGTTCTTGCTTCTATTAAAAGGCACACACTTCCGACGGATGTAAACCTTCTTTATCTTTTGTTAACGTTGGCACTCCTTTTTTAAAGGTTACTATCCAAATGCTGTCAAAATCGCTGTCGGGCCAATCGGTTAGGCCTGCGTTTACGCCTAATGCACTTACAATAGGCTCAATATTATTATGTTCCCATACAATTAAAATGGTGCCGTGTTCTTTTAAAAGTGTTTGTGCCATGCGGATGTTATCGGCTTCATCAAATTGCGAATTAACGTTAAGATTATACTTGGCTACAAATGGCGAAATGGTTTCTAACATGCGTGCATGCTTGGTTCTTTTGCCTACACTAAGTGTGGGCACATAAACATTTTGCGGTATCCCGAATTTGCCAAACAGCACAGCAGGCAATAAATAGGAGCGGTTAATACCCTGGCAGTTCAGGTTGTCGCCATCATCAGGCCGCTCGGCATGGCGGATAAATACCAGTTTAAGGTTTTTATTTTGAGCCGATGCATTGCAGCAGGATAGGCTGAATGCCAAAAGCAAGGCAAATAAATAATAAAGCTTTCTCATGTAATCAAAATTAGCGATTAGCATTGGTTATAAATGGATTGTGGTAATAATTAAGCGTGGCAGTAGTTAGAATCAGAATTTGCAGAATTTTAGAATGAACAGAATTTTTAACCTCACATTCTGAAAATTCTAAAATTCTGCAAATTCTGATTCTGACAAAAGGAAATATCACCCAACCCCTTCATTCCTGTTGCAATTTTTAAAATGAAACCTAAATACACATTTCTGGTTTAAAGATGGAACGCAATTGCCAAGCAATAATTTCCCACCAATATTTAGGCACATTAATTTTACATACACCGTAATCGGGATAATAGTTAAAATGATATTAAGCTTCAAAAATTATGGATTTACTTTCACAGCAGGACCTAAAAAAAATACATGCCTATTGGCGGGCCGCCAATTACCTGTCTGTAGGGCAGCTGTATTTGCGTAATAATCCCTTGCTTAAAGAACCGCTAAAGCTGGAACATGTTAAGGCCATGCTGCTTGGTCACTGGGGTACCACACCGGGGCAGAATTTTATTTACACCCATTTAAACCGGGTGATTAATAAATACGATTTAAGCATGATCTACATTTCGGGTCCCGGGCATGGCGGCCCTGCTGTAGTAAGCAGCACTTATCTGGAAGGTACTTACACCGAAGTATATCCCAATATTACGCAGGATGAAGAAGGCTTGCGAAAGCTGTTTACCCAATTTTCGTATCCGGGCGGTATTTCCAGCCACGCATCGCCACAAACACCCGGCTCCATGCACGAGGGTGGAGAGTTGGGGTATTCTCTCAGTCATGCTTTTGGCGCGGTGCTGGATAACCCCAATTTAATAGCCGCCTGTGTTGTGGGCGATGGCGAGGCCGAAACGGGGCCGCTGGCAACGGCATGGCACTCAAACAAGTTTCTTAATCCGCTTACTGATGGCGTGGTATTGCCCATTTTACATTTAAATGGGTATAAGATTTCCAATCCTACTGTTTTGGCAAGGATAACGCACGAAGAGTTGGAGCAACTATTTAAAGGCTACGGCTGGACGCCCTATTTTGTTGAGGGCGATGAACCCGAAGCCATGCACCAGTCAATGGCTGCTGTGCTGGATGATGTGATACAACAAATTAAGCAGATTAGGCAGGATGCTTCAGATGGAAAAAGCAAGGAACGGCCACGCTGGCCAATGATCGTCCTCAGATCACCAAAAGGATGGACAGGCCCTAAAGAAGTGGATGGCCATAAAATAGAAGGTAATTTTAGGGCGCACCAGATCCCGGTTGCTGTTTCGGCGTCTTCGCCGCCTGGCCATTTGCAGATTTTGGAAGACTGGCTGAAAAGCTACAAACCCCAGGAGCTGTTTGACGAAAACGGAAAACTTAAACCTGAATTGGCCGAACTGGCCCCAAAAGGCGAGCGGCGCATGGGCGCAAACCCCAATGCCAACGGTGGCCAGTTGCTGCGCGATCTGCGCATACCTGATTTTCGCGATTATGCCTTTGCGGTTGATTCGCCGGGTGTGACAGGTGAGGGGGATACCTTTGTGAGTGGTCGTTTTTTGCGGGATGTGATCAAGGAAAATCAAAAAGACCGCAACTTCCGCATTTTTGGGCCCGATGAAACAGTATCAAACCGGCTGGAGCTGGTGTTTGAAGCCACCAATCGCCAATGGAACACGGCAACGGTGCCCAGCGATGAATTTTTAGCTCCCGATGGCAGCGTGATGGAAATGCTGAGCGAGCACCAATGCGAAGGTTGGCTGGAAGGTTATTTGCTAACGGGCAGGCATGGCCTGTTTAACTGTTACGAAGCCTTTATTCATATTGTTGACTCCATGTTTAACCAGCATGCCAAATGGTTAAAGGCGTGCTCCGAGCTGCCATGGCGGCGTAAGATTGCATCACTGAACATCCTGCTTACCTCAACCGTTTGGCGACAGGATCATAACGGCTTTACGCATCAGGACCCCGGCTTTCTGGATCACGTGGTGAATAAAAAAGCATCCATCGTACGGGTTTATCTTCCGCCCGATTCTAATTGCCTGCTATCGGTTATGGATCATTGCCTGCGCAGCTATCATTATGTAAATGTAATTGTGGCAGGTAAACACCCATCGCCCCAATGGCTTAATATGGACGAAGCCATAGACCATTGCACCCGCGGCATAGGCATCTGGAAGTTTGCCAGTAACGACGAAGATAACGAGCCCGACGTAGTAATGGCTTGCAGCGGCGATGTACCCACGCTGGAAACGCTGGCAGCAGTATCCATACTGCGCGAAAACCTGCCCCACTTAAAAATAAGAGTGATTAACGTGGTTGATCTTTTCAAACTGCAAAAAAGCACCGAACACACCCATGGCCTAACCGATAGGGATTTCGACGCCTTATTTACGCCCAATAAGCCTGTAGTATTTGCGTTTCATGGCTATCCGTGGCTGGTTCATCGTTTAACCTATAATCGCACTAATAATATTAATATGCACGTGCGTGGGTATAAAGAGGAGGGTACCATCACCACCTCATTTGATATGGCTGTATTAAACGAGATGGACCGCTTTCACCTGGTAATGGATGTGATTGATCGCTTACCCCAAACAGGCAGCAAAGGCGTTTATTTAAAGCAACAACTTATGGATAAACTAACCGAGCATAAGCACTACATCAATACCAACGGCAAAGACATGCCCGAAATATTGAACTGGAAGTGGGCACAGTAAGTGAATAATGGAAATAGCTGGGTGTCACCCTGAGGCATAAGCCTGTCCTGAGTTTATCGAAGGGAAGGGCGAGCGCAGAGGCCTTTGCCCGCATGCTTCGAGTGCCTCAGCATGACACCCGTTTTGTTTTTTGGATAAAGAAATTTCAATAGAATTCATACATTTATAGCTATTAAACCGAACAATATTAAAAATGCCTGCATTTTACCATACGTTTCTTCATTTGTTTTTTGTTGGCGTTATCGCCTTGTTCCCGGTAGTAAATCCTATCGGATCGGCATTTATTGTTAGTCCGTATTTTACTGATCTGAGCAGGAGCGAAAAGAGAAAAGCAGTAAGGAAAATTACCTTTTATGCTTTTTGTATCTGCACCGTTTCCTTATTTGCCGGGCATTGGATACTGGAGCTATTTGGTATCTCTATCCCCATTATCCAGCTGGCGGGTGGTATCATGATCTGTAAAATAGGATGGGAGTTTCTATCAACTGATAAAAAAGACGAAAACAAACCCACCGTTACCGGGGAAAAAGAAGAAATTAAAAACTCAGGATATCAAACCATAGAAAATAAGCTGTTTTATCCCATTACGTTTCCAATTACTACAGGGGCAGGTACCATCTCCGTATTATTTACGCTTAGTGCCGATAGTGCATCCGCAAGCTTAAAAAACTACTATATCAATACCGGTGCAATTTTGTTGGCTATAATATTTCTGTGCGTACTTGTTTACGTATTTTACATCAACACCAGAACCATGATACATTACCTGGGTGCAAACGGAGAAGTAATATTTAACCGCATCATCGCTTTCCTGATATTTTGCGTGGGCCTGCAAATTGCAGTAACCGGGATAATGAGTCTGGTGAAATGATGGGAAATGCATCATTGAGTTAAGTCCATCAAGCCTACGTTGGTGTTGCCACCATTCCCCTTCGGAATATGAATTAACTAAATAAGACTATCATCCTGATCCACCTAAAGGCTGAGAAGGAACTTCTGCTTTGGAAAAGCCGCGTTTATTGCCTGTTGCAGAAGATTCTTTCACCACGTTCCAAAATGACAAAGCTCTTTTTGGTGTTTTCAGAACAACCGCAAAGTGTGTGATGAATTATATTTAGGTAATCGTTTGGTTTTCAATATATTCTTCTTGGTTTTAAGTGCCAATTATCAACTAAACCGGCAGTGATATTTTCTTAAAAAAGAGTTTTTTTAGTATTGCTTATCATGTTTTACACAACTGTGTATTGGTGATAGTTTATGCATTTTAATTTTTTAATTATGCCATTTCCCCCTAAATCTTTCATGCAATTTTTTGCAATTGTGTTCCCGATTTTAAGTATACCTAATTATAACAGCTAAGAAACTTTGGCCAAAAGTAAAGAAGCATGCACTTTAAAAATACATGTCGCTTAATAACCGGAGCGTGGTTACGGTAACTAATCAAATCAATTTCTCATATTATGAAAAAAGAAAAATTAAGTCTTGCAAACGTTAAGAGCGTACTAAGCAGAACAGAATTAAAAAAAATTATGGCTGGTAGTGGTGGTAGTGGAACTCTTCAATGCCAGAACGTGAATAATTATTGCCAGGGTCCTATTGTTAACCCAACATTCGTTTGCTGTAGCGGATTGGTATGTGCTCCATCCGTACATAGTCTATATGCATACACCTGCCAACCAGGTTAAAAATTGTAAATCTCTTTCGTTGAAGGAATAGATTAACAGAATGTTTAATAAGGCTACCGGTAGGTAGCCTTATTAATTAGATAAACAATTTCCCATCCTTTGCCTTTAATTTTAAGCTGAAAGTTCAACACATTCCAGGTTTAAATTTAAAATACAAGTCCAGTGCTGCAAAATTTGGTAATACCCGCTTTTTATATAAAAACAATCGATTGCGTATTTAAGTTTCTTACTATATTAGCCGAACAAACCGACCAATAAACCATGAAATTAAAATACCTGCTAACGCTGTTTTTTGCCTTTGTTTTTATAGTAACAAATGGTCAAAGCCTGCTAACCGAAAGAACCATAGATGTTAATATCAAACAGATAAAAGGAACACTTCCCCAAAGTATTAACCTATGCGTAGGTGCCGGCAGGGCTAACGAAGGTTTGCGGGCCGACTGGCAAAGGCAGCTAACACTTGTCCATCAGGAATGCGGATTTAAGTATATCCGTTTTCATGGTTTACTATCTGACGATATGGGTGTTTATTTTGAAGATAAAGACGGTAAACCGGTTTACAATTGGCAATACATTGATGAGCTTTTTGATTTTTTGCAATCCATTAACATGAAACCCTTTGTAGAATTAGGGTTTATGCCCGGTGCATTAGCAAGCGGCAATAAAACTATTTTTTGGTGGAAGGGAAATGTGACGCCGCCAAAGGACTACCAAAAATGGGAAGACCTGATTAAAGCACTGGTGACGCACTGGACGCAACGGTACGGCCAGGCAGAAGTAGCAAGCTGGTATTTTGAAGTTTGGAATGAACCTAATCTCAAAGGTGCTTTTTTTACCGGCACTCAGCAAGATTATTTTAAGCTTTATGAGGAAACGGCTACAGCTATTAAAAGTGTGTCACCCACTTATCGCGTTGGAGGACCGGCCACAGCGGGGAATGCCTGGGTACCCGAAATGATCGATTTCTGCGTGCAGCAAAAAGTACCTATAGATTTTATCAGCACACATGATTACGGCGTAAAACAAGGTTATCTGGATGAAACCGGAAATGCCGGTACGATACTCAGCAAGGACCGGAACCACATTGCGGATGATATGCGCCACTCCAAAAAGGAAATTTTAAGTTCGGCAAAGCCCGGCCTTGAACTCCACTATACTGAATGGAGCGCCTCCTATACGCCGGCCGACCCGATCCACGACAGCTACCACGAGGCGGCTTATATTTTAAATACGGTTAAAAAGGCTATGCCTTACGTTAATTCCATGTCGTATTGGACATTTACGGATATTTTTGAGGAAGCAGGCCCAAGGGCTACGCCATTTCACGGCGGCTTTGGCTTGATGAACTATCAGGATATTAAAAAGCCGGCTTATTACGCTTTTAAATATTTAAACGAATTGGGGCATACCGAACTAAGCTGCGCGGATTCAAGCGCTATCATCTGCAAGGATGCCAAGGGTAACCTGCAGGCTTTGGTATGGAACTTTACGATAGATCATCCGGGAGATAGCGTAAATAACCAGGTGTTTTACAAAAGAAACCTGCCGGCAAAATCTTCACCTCCTGTTCATTTAAAAATTGGGGGGTTAACGCCCGGGTCATATACGGTTAGTATCTATAAAACCGGCTATGAGGCTAACGACCCATATACTGCCTATTCCAAGCTGGGATCGCCGGGCCAGTTAACGGTTGAACAGGTTAAAATGCTTAAACAGGCGGATAATGACAGCCCCGTAGAGAAGCTGAGTATTAAAGTTGGCGGCAACGGTGATTTTGAAAAACAGCTGACGATCAGACAGAATGATGTATTGCTGGTTAAAGTTGAGCGGATAGTAAAATAATGGTGATACGCGTGCTTGTCGGGTGTGGTATATATCGGAATAGATTATTGCCGGTGTTAAGCTGAAAGCCTAACACATTTTAGGTTGAAATTTGTAAACTTCGACCAGTGGGGGCCAAATAAGCCAATGGGCAGAAACTTTAAACAAAGTCTGGATTACAACAGAAGTGCCGCGTATATTTAAATAAGTTGCCTAATTGGGCACCCATTATGGCATTTTTATATAATAACTGGTAGCAAATTCTGGGTTGAATGGCTGAAGTCTCAAAGTATCAAGTTGGAGTATCCCTTTCTCGTTTGTAAAATTACCCGAATTAAAAGTAATTGTTTCAGCGTTGTTTTCACTTACGTTTTGCTGGAAAGTGCCTTGCGTTACCAGCGACCCGGATTTATAATTAGTATAAGACGGATTAGTAAAGCTAATCAGATTTCCATTCCCTGCCGGATAGGTCGCTGGCAAAATATTGCCACCCTTAGTTGCCCTGAGTTCCCATGTTCCCGAAATGGATGGTTGAGGATTATTTGCATGATTTTTTTTACAGGCCGACAATGATACGGCTAACAGCAAAATGATTGAAATCCTTGTTTTCATTTTTTATAAAGGTTATTTATTAAACTATTACGGACAAAAAAGGAAGATCGCTACACATTGGATACTTTACCGTCGCCTTTTATAAATTTTGATATAGAACAAATCAGCGTTTTGGCTCACCGGATTTTGGGAGGCTCGCTGGCATTGCAAAATGCAGCTTGCCGACGAATCGCGATTTTTTTGTAATGACGACACTTAATTAAAAATAACCCAACTGGTCGAAGTGTAGCGATAGCGTAAATCGACCTGGTTCTAGCAAGCAGAATGCTTGCTAGAACCAGGTCGATTTAAATATTTTAGGCCGGAGTTTGCAAACTTTGGTCAGTAAAAGCATAAAAGCCCATAAGTGTTTATTACGGGCCCTTATAAATCACCGCTAATAGACTTCTGTTATTGCGTTTTATGATTGCTATTAAATAGATCTCTGAATATTTTCCAGCCATCCTTTGTTCTCTTCCACAATTTGAGGTATTTGCCATCGTCAAGAAGTTTTCCTTGTGGGTCAAAAACCTGCCAGGTGCCTTCTTCAGTTACGTATTCTTTGCTATCGCCGTATACATCTATGGTCATAAACTTAACACCTTTTACTTTCCCATCTGCAAATGTGTCCTCGAAATCCTTTGTAAGCGCTTTTCTTCCACAAATAGGAGGGGCGTTTGGTGATAACAGGTACCCGTCTTCTGTATAAAGGTTAACAATGGCGCTATCCTTTTTCGCGAACAAGTCATAATAAGTGGTGTTGATTTTCTCAATTGCTTTTTTTGTGTCAGATAAATCTGAGGTGTTAGTAATTTGGGCCCGGCAGTTGCTATAAACTAAAAAGAGGGCTATACATAAAATTGCTGTTATTAAGTTGTTTTGTTTCATAATCCTTTAATTGAATAAATAATTACAACAAAACTATCCCTTATAGAAGTTCCAAAATTGTAAAAAACGGAACTGCTTAATTTTTGAGGGCGACAAAAAGATCGGTTGAACTTTCGGGCGCAAACCGGGAAGGCGTAGAACCTGTGAAGAATTTAAAATCTTTTATAAAATGCGACTGATCAAAGTAGCCACATTGATGTGCGATGGATGTAAGTGATGAAGCATTGCCTGCAACAAGATGAATGCTTTTTTGAAAACGGGCTATTTTACTAAACAGATTTGGGCTAAGGCCCGAATAATTTAAAAATATTTTTTGCAGGTACCGGGATGAAATACCGTACTGGCTCGCAACTGAATTAATATTCTCCAAAAAATCGTCCTTGCTTAAATCATGCATAATGCTGTTTACCAAACTTAACCTGGTAAATTTATGCTCCAAAAGCAAAAGCCGTTTCAATAAAAATTCCTCAACTAATTCAATTCTTCGATACAGGGACTCAGCCTCCAATAATTTTGAATATAGTTCAACAGTTTCCTTACCCCCTATGTCTTTAAAATCAATTACCTGATCATTAAACTCTTCTATCCGCTCATTAAAAAAACAAGCGGCTGTGTGTGTAAAGAACCGGATGCCAAACATTGAATGCTTGCCAAAAGAAGCAAAAGTAAAGGGTTGAATTGTTTGCCCCCATAATTGTATATCCGGCTGCTTTATTAAATCACCATTACGTAGTTGTTGCGGGCCATCTGTTCCCAAATTGAACATGATCTCGATGCAGCCTGTTGCAAAAACTTTATCTTCGGTAAAAACAGCGGTATCGGTTTCGCATACAAAGTAGCATTGTACATAATTTTTTAAAAAGCTATTCGGAGCGAATTCTTTATAACGCATATTTAACTGATAACTCAATCTAAGTTAAGATAAAACATAAGCATTTTAAATAGAGCTGGATATTTTAAAGACCTCATCCCGCGGAAGTGTATGTTATATTGTTAAGCTGAAAGCTCAATAATATTTTAGGTCGAAGTCTGCAGACTTCGATCAGCGGGGTTTATGACACACTTGTCCCTCTTAATTAATAATAAGTTAGATAAACCGTTAACACTATATTTACGTAGTTGCTTCAAAACCACTCTTATGAAATATTTTCTTGCTTCAATTTGCCTCGCATTTATTTTCACATCCTGCAAAAAACAAAATTCAAAAATTGTTGACGAAGTTTATACCGATAGCTTAATTACCCATTATACCTTGCCTATACAGGTGAAAAATAACGAGACAGATATGCTATTCTGGAAAAATAGAATTAACCCAAAAGACCCCAGGCAGGTAAATGAGTCGAAATACGCTGGAACCCTTATTGCAAGGTTTCATCAGTTTGGCGACATTAACGATGTGAAGCAAGCGGAGTCGATTTTAAGAAATGTTAATAAAACCTATAATAACACTTTACCCGGTCCATTTGTGGCGTTAACCTCCTCGGCTATGCTGCAACATCATTTTATACAGGCTGATACTTTGTTAAATACAGCAAAAAAGATAGGTATTGATGGGTTTACCAGTAACACACTCTCATTTGATGTTGATTTTGAATTAGGCAGGTATAATGATGCTTCTTTTTATTTACGCAAATTACGGCCGGCAAAGGATTACAGCTATTTTTTCAGACGTTCAAAATTTGATCATTTAAATAGTAATATTGATAGTGCCATTAGCGCTATGCTTAAAGCGGCCGAGCTCGAAAAAACAGTTCCTTACTTGCGTGGTGTTGCACTTTCAAATGCGGCTGATCTATACATTCACGCAGGCGATCTGCAAAAAGCCTACCAGCTTTATAAGGAATGTATCCGGATAAATAGCGTTGATTTTCACAGTATTTTGGGCATAGGCTGGATAGCGCTGGTGCATGATAAAAATGATACCCTCGCCGAAAAAATATTCAAATTTGTGCTTGCCAAAAATAAACTTCCTGATCCGCTGTTTAAACTATATCAAATGGCCCAGGTAAGGGGCGATTCAGTACTCGAAAGAAAATTTGCCAATGAATTTGTTGCAAGGGCAACGGACACAGTTTACGGCAAAATGTACAATAAATATGTAATAGAAATTTATACAGGCATTTTGCACCAACCGGCAAAAGCCGAGGAGCTTGCCAAAAATGAGCTTAACAATCGTAAATCACCGCAGGCTTATTCGTGGTATGTTTATACGCTTTTTAAAAATAATAAAAAGGATGAGGCTTATAAAGAATTTGAACAATATGTATCAGGGAAACCTCTTGAAGGGCTGGAATTATATTATATGGGTAAAATGATGGCCGGCCTTGATAAGGGCTATAATGCTCAGGAATTTTTTAAGGCAGCGGTAAAAAATAAATATGATCTTAGCCCCGATATGGCAAAAGATGCAGAGGCTAATTTAGAATAATCGCCGCTGTACCGTCCAAAAGCAAGTAATTGCAGCTATAATTACCCAAAGGGTGGGTATCACAAGGAGGTTTGGTGATAAGGCTTATCACCAAACCTCCTTGCCAGTTAACCATAATCGAACAGGTAAGATTATGAGCCCTTAGGAAGGCTCAGATTCCCTAAAGCGCCTGCAAATCCCATTCCATGTACCAACCAGAACAAGAAGACAATCCCAATACGTGAAGTTTTTAATTTAGGCGATAAGATGTCCGCTAACGCAACAAACATAATTGATAACGCAATTACCGGCTCCACTATTTTTGCAGGTGGGGTAATTACATGATACATAGCCAGCCAAAGTGTAACCGGGTGCACTATGGTAAAAGCAGTTGCCTGCCATAAAACAAGTTTTAGCTTAGGGTTTATCTTTAGAAGAATAGTCGTTGCACTGTCCAAAAACAGGCAATTGCAGCTATAATTGCCGATAGGGGTATCACAATGCGTTTTCGATAATAAGGCTTATCACCAAACCACCTTGCCAGTAAAAAGTAAGCAGTTAATATAACGGTTAACTGGCCTAATTCGACGCCTGCGTTAAACATAACCAAACAGGTAAGATATGAGTCTTTAGGAAGGCCAAGGTGCCCTAAAGCGCCTGCAAATCCCATTCCATGTACCAACCCGAACAAGAAGACCACCCCAATACGTGAGGTTTTTAATTTAGGCGATAGGATGTTCTCTAACGCAACATACATAATTGATAACGCAATTACAGGCTCCACTATTTTTGCGGGTGGGGTAATTACATGATACATAGCCAGCCCAAGTGTAACTGAGTGCGCTACAGTAAAAGCAGTTGCCTGCCATAAAACAGGTTTTAGCTTTGGGCTTAGTAAAAACAGACTGAGTATAAATAAAATGTGATCGAAACCAAGGGGCAGAATATGCCGGTAACCAATACCCAGGTAAACAAGTGCCGCACTTGTTTTGGACATTTTATCAAGCTCACCTACAACTACGTGTGCAAAAAGTGATTGGCTAAACAATATGAGTAATAATGTAATACCTGCCATGCGGCTATAACGAAACACAGTGGCATTTAAATTGGGCTCCATATAAATTGGCAGTTTAAATATAATATTAAATAAGAGGTTTATATAAAACAAAAGCCGGGTTTAAATCCGGCCTTTGTTCATCATTATCTAAACAAAACAAACATTACCAGGGTGAAGCTTCATAAGGAAATGTTGAAAGAAATGGCTTATCATTTTTATCAACATGATCTGAAGTTAATGTTGGGTTATTCGCATCGGTAGGGCCGCCGAATATCAATATCAAGCTTACGTCTATCACATCATCGCTCAGGTTTCTTCCGGTAAGCACATGTGTGCCATCGTAATAAGTAGTAGGGCCCGATGTTGATACGTTAAGCACATCTGTTGATAAAACCCCCATAAACTGATCGGCATTTAAACCTAACAGATTGGTTGTGTATGCGCCACCGTTAAGGGCTTGCAACTGTGTAACAAATTTAGCTTTATAAGCGGCCCCCATTACCGAAGGTATAGTTTCATTAAAGTTGTCCTTATCAGCCGCACCAACAAACACTGTTGCAATACCCGGACGGCCCACCTGGTCGCCGGCAATCGCGAATACTTCACCGGTATTTGGATCGCCGGGCGTAGGGGTAACATTTTTATCTTTATGGCAGGCACTTAACATCACCGTTAGCGCGCAAAGGCCTAATATTGCATATAAATTCTTTTTCATGATCGTTATTTTTTACGTGATTGTGAATTAGTGATTTTGTTTTGTTTGCAGCCAAACGCCTATTTTGCCGGTACTTTTTAAATCTGATTTTGGAACTTCAAGTACAACGCTTAAAACATTGGTGCCTGCAAATGAATCGGTTCCGGGATTGTTAAAGCCGCTTGCTGTGCCTCCAATAATTTTATGGAATTGGTCAAGGTCAAAAAAGAATGGATCATCCCTTGGGCCGGCAAATGCTTTTATGTTGTTTGTTGTAACAATTGTTGGCGATGCGGCACCATAAGGAGTAACCGGTACAATTACCGATGCTGTGCCCACTACTGTACTTGAAAGGCCGGTAGTGATTGGTTTTACAGGGCCATATATGTACATTTTGCCAGATTTGTAAACGCATTGTATCACCAGGTCTTCAACGTTGTCGCCAGTATTGTCAATTTTAAATTCAATCATGGTGTTTTCATCAAACGATGCAGTTTGAGTAGCGGTTGGCGTTAATAGGCCCTGCACGTTAGCCGTAAATACCATTTTGGTGGTGTCGGTAGGGCTTTCATATACATATAAGTCTGTAATGTCCGTGCTTTTCCCTTTCACGTTAGGTGCATCAGCATGATCTGACGCCCATAAAATGCCCCCGCCCAATAGCACTGCCATGGAGGTGGCCGCAGCAATAATTTTGATCTTTTTCATAGTGATTCTGTGTTTTATTATATTTGGTTTTATGGGAGATACGCAAGCCAGATAGGTACGGTTTTCTAAATCTTAAATATTTAGCCTATTCGTTTTTTGCTGATTTACAATTAGATGTGATTGTTGCCTGATAGGAATATAAAAAGCATAATAGTAAATCTGTTATGTCATGATCTTCGTAATTCAGTTCGAAATCACAACTTAAAACTGTAAACGTGGTCAAAAAAATATATTGGTTTCTATTTGAATATGATCTCAACGGATCATTGTCTCCTCAGCGCAGTAAAAAGCCGGAGTCGTTCAAAAGCAAACTAATAAATGATTTGGCTTGCATGGTTTTGTTTTCATACACGCTATTTATTTTCAGTCCGTTGGTCCCAATTTTTGCAGATATTATTGCGCATACTTTTTGGGAAAAAGAACACCTGATGGCCGAGCATAAATTAATGGGTAAAAATCATATTTATTTGCAGTTGCTCAAATCAGCAAAGCAATCGGAAAAGGACAAGTCCTCGTCAAATCCCAAAACCGGATCGGAAGAATACATCAGCGTAACTTTGGCTACAAACACCTTTGTTTTAAAAAGGCATTTTATAATACTTTCATATCCTGCTTTCCTATTTTACTCACCTATTGCCTATCCCGATGTTCATTGTCCTCCACCCTGGGGTTTCTATTCCTCTCTTTCTTAATTGTTAACAGTGTAATTGGGTTTATCAGTGTTATACAGGGCTTAAAGTCTGTATAGCTTACCCTGTTGTGCCGGCATGTGAAAAATGCTGCTTAAAACATTTATGCCTTTAATAGAATTTAAATCATGAACATCGATATTACTTTACATCGTACAAAACGGTTATGCCCGGTTTATAACAAGGCTTTACCCGTAAAAAAAATACTACTTTTTTGTTTCGTATGGTTGTTGGCAAACACGGCATTTGCCCAGCAAGCAACTTATAAAGGACAAGTGCTTGACTCATTAACCCACGAACCCATTGAATACGCTGTTATAAGTGTTATCCCTCCCGGTAAATCGGCGGTTACCAATAAAAATGGCTGCTTTTTATTTTATAAAACACAGGCCGATAGTATTTCGGTTTCTTATATCGGCTATAAAACAGTAAGAATAAAAGCACTGAAAGGTTTGATGATGCATATAGCAATGGAAAGAGGTGTAACCGAATTAAAAGACGTAACCATTACTAATAACCCGATACTTAACACTTATAAAGTATTAAGCAGCCTTGACTTAAATATGCAGCCTGCCAAATCAGCACAGGATTTGCTAAGGTTAGTACCGGGATTGTTTATTGCCCAGCATCAGGGAGGTGGCAAGGCAGAGCAGATATTTTTAAGGGGCTTTGACGCCGATCATGGAACAGATGTAAATCTTTCGGTTGACGGTATACCTGTAAATATGGTTTCGCATGCCCATGGACAGGGGTATGCAGACCTGCACTTTCTTATACCCGAAACAGTATCTGGCTATGATTTTGGCAAAGGCCCTTATTATAGCGACAGGGGCGATTTTGCCACGGCCGGTTATGTAGCTTATTACACTAAAAACGTACTGCCGCAGGATGAGATTAAAGTGGAAACAGGCCAGTTTCAAACATTACATGTTTTGGCGATGATTAACCTGTTAAATGAAAAAGCACGGAAAAAAGGACAGAGTGCTTATATAGCCGCCGAACGTTTGTATTCAAACGGTGGCCCTTTTTCGCTACCCGAACATTTTACACGTTATAATATTTTTGGCAAATTTGTAACTAAACTGGATAGCAATAACAGGCTTACCGCTTTAGTATCTACCTTAAAATCAGATTGGCGCGCATCAGGCGAAATACCAGACAGGGCAGTTGCCGGGGGCTATATTGCCAACCGTTTTGGTGTAATTGATTCGGCACAGGGAGGGCATACCACCAGAACAAATGCAAGCCTTAAACTAACAACTGATTTAAAGAATAACTGGACAATGGATAACCAGTTATATTACACACATTATTATTTTAACCTATTGAGTAATTTTAGTTTTAATTATTATTTCCCAACAACCGGCGATGAGTTCCGTCAGTTGGAAACAAGGAACGTATATGGTTACAATGGCAAGATTTCAAAAAATAACAACATAAATGATGTCACATTTACATCAACGGCAGGATGGGGAACGCGGTATGACATTGTATCGCCCAGCGAACTTGACCATACCGAAGACGGCCAATTTTTGAATTATTTGCAATACGGGCGCACCAAAGAGCTGAATGTAAACGGTTATTTTGACGAAGCCGTCACTTCTGGTAAATGGTTGTTTAATGCCGGTGTAAGGATAGATTATTTTCATTTTTATTACAAAAACCTTGCGCCTGATTCTGACATTTATGCCACAACTATTTTTGCTAATACTAACCCAAATGCACAAAAGGCCATTGTGAGCCCTAAAGTAAATATGGCATATACCTTTAATAATCAGTTTCAATTGTATTTTAAGGCGGGTAAAGGTTTTCATTCAAATGATGCGAGGGTAGTAATCGCTAATCAGGGATTTGAGATATTACCTGCTGCCTATGGCGCCGATTTAGGTATAAACTGGAAACCTATACCTAATTTGTTTATTAATACTGCAATTTGGTATTTATACCTGCAACAGGAATTTACCTTTGGACAGGACCTTGTAGACCAACCTGCCGGCCCGGTTTCGCCAAGTGGCAAAACGGTTAGAGAGGGGATTGATTTTTCGGCACGTTATCAACTCACCAAGTGGCTATTTGCTAACCTTAATATTAATCCGGCCAGGCCAAGATATTTAGATAGTGCCAAAGGACATAACTATGTTGAACTGGCACCTACATTAACCAGCACGGCAGGGGTAGATTTCAAATTTAAGAATGGTTTAAATGGAGGTATTAGTTACCGTTACCTGCATAACCGGGCTGCCAATAGTGATTATACTTTAACCGCCAGAGGTTACTTTATTACCGATCTTACTTTAAATTACACGCAAAAAAAGTATGAGGTGGGTATAGCTATCGAGAATCTGTTTAACCGCCAATGGGACGAATCACAGTTTGATTATACATCGCAATTAAAAGGTGAAACCACTCCGGTTGACCAGGTAAGCTATACACCCGGAGTGCCCTTTTTTGCCAGGATTAAATTTGCTGTGTTTTTCTGAGAGGCCTCCGCCCTTAACTTTTGAACATATCGACCTAAGATATAGTAAGTATTCGGCGTGCACGATATACATCAAACGAATATAGAACATCGAATTAATTTGTATTAGAAACTAAAGAACTTTTATATTGAAGCATTTTAAGAACGCGCTCATTAATTCATTATTAATATCTTATTAATGTTTATGCTTTTATTCGTGATTTAATCAAGTTTAACCAATTACCAATGCTGCCCTGCTCAGCAAAATTTTAGAAGAAATTTTATAACCTTTAATCATGAAAAAACTAAGAAAATTAATTACTCACTCGCTGTTTTCCATAGCTTTAATATTAACAGTAAGTTGTTGTTGTGCTCAGGATCTGGCCATAAATCCATTTATCAGGAATATGTATACCGCAGATCCCTCTGCAAGAGTATTTAACGATGGCCGGTTATATGTATATGCTTCGCATGATATAGACCCGCCACGTGGGTGTGATTTAATGGATCAATACCATGTTTTTTCAACTGATGACATGGTAAACTGGAAAGATAATGGTGAGATATTACGTGCCAGCCAGGTACCATGGGGGCGCAAGGAAGGCGGCTTTATGTGGGCCCCGGATTGTGTTTATAAAAATGGTACTTATTATTTTTATTTCCCCCATCCAAGCGGAACAGATTGGAATAAAACATGGGAAATTGGAATTGCTACAAGCAAAAAGCCAGCAAGTGACTTTGTTTCTAAGGGATACCTTGATTTAGGCAAGAACAATTTTGCAATGATTGATCCGTGTATTTTTATTGATGATGACGGACAAGCTTATTTTTATTATGGCGGTGGTGGCAGATGCGCCGGAGCTAAATTGAAAGAAAACATGAGTGAGTTGGCCCAGCCTTTAGTAACTATGGAAGGGTTGAAGGATTTTCATGAAGCTACGTGGGTATTTAAAAGGAACGGATTATATTATATAACCTATGCCGACAACAATAAAGTGGACGGAAAAGACGCTAACCGCCTGAATTATGCAACCAGTAATAGTCCATTAGGTCCGTGGATTTATGGAGGCGTTTATTTAGATCCAACAGGTTGCGATACAAGTCATGGTTCGGTTGTTGAATATAAGGGGCAATGGTATGCATTTTACCACAACGATGTACTGTCGGGGCAAGGAAACCTTCGCTCTGTATGTGTGGATAAACTATATTTTAATGCTGACGGATCAATTCAAAAGGTTATTCAAACAGGAACGAAGAGCAATAAATAAAGAACCCGATCATCGGAAAAATCAACCCGTGTAAAGTATTCTTTAATCGCTTATTAACAAAAACGCCCAGGATTAATAATCCCAGGCGTTTTGTGTTTCTTATTGAATGTGTTTATTTTTCAACCTTCCGAACCGGCAACTTAAAATCAAGCGGTTCTTCATGTTTTAATATTTTATTTGCTTCACCGGTTAACCACAAATAGTAATCCGATGGTTTTCCTTCAAGATTAGCAAAAGCAGTGTTTGGATTAGTGCTTACAGGCGGACTGTCCGTTACTTTGAAAATAGCAGTACCTTCATTTACTTCATCAAACATGGCCACATACAACATGCTTGCTCCGCTTGATATGGCAGTTGATAACATTTGCCAATAAAAATGCCCACCCGTACGCGGTATTGATGCAACAGGCTTTATATCATCCGGGAATTCATAGCGGCTTAGGTTGTGCCAACTAAAACCGGGATAAACGCATGGTACATAGCTTAAGTTGTTATCACGGCACCATTTCATATCCGCAATTAAATCATCCCTGTATCTGTTCATATCATTATGCAGCAATGGTGAATAACGTTGTACACTCCATGGTAAAACAATGTCGCATTGTTTAATCAATTCGTGCAGGTAGGGGTCAGGGTTACAGTCACCCTGTAAAGTACGCCATGAGTTTGGAACACCTATCATAACCGAGCAGCCACCATAAACCGGATCATTCTTTAAGAAGTCTATCAGCCTTTCCAAACCGATATTCCTGATATTATAAGGACGGTCAGGAAATCCAACACCCCAAATGGCTACAACAGGCTTTCCATTAAAGTGCAGATAGGTTTGCGTGCCCTCCTGATTTGTAACTTTTAGTTGATCAACTAAATATTTCCAATCATCTATTATAGCAGAACAGTCTTCCCCGGATGCTGCCAGCCCCGACAGATCATACATAACGGCAATGGCTCTTTTATACTTTGAAGAAGCTTCAAGTGCGTTTTGCATTATGATTGTAGACCGGTCATTTTTCTTGTCTTTACTTTTTGCGACATTAAAAAAGCGTTGCATAAATACGCCATCAACTCCATATTGCTGCATCCATTTAAAATGAAGGTCGATGGTGCTTTTATCTGCCGAACTAAAAAAACGTGCAGTTTGGCCGTTTGCAAGTTTAAAAGGTGTGGGATATGTTTTTTCATATTCACTTACATCTGGCCATAGATCTATTCCTGAGCGGTCTTCGTTCCCGTATGCATAGTGCGAAGAATTGCTTCCATCCCCGGCCGCACTAAACCAACCCTGGTATCCGGCCATTATCAATCCTTTATAGGTAGGGAAAAGGGTGTTTTTGCTGTGTTTTGTTTGTGCCATACCGACAAAAGCGAGACATAACATTAAAAATGTAAGCACTGAAAGATTAATTATTTTCATTTTATAATTTGTAAATTGGTTAGCGTTATTTAGTATGAAAGTGGGCGAATGATTTTTATAATTTTTTGCCAGCAGGCGCATAAGTAGATTTATAGTTCATATTTGCTGATCAGGGCTTCTTGTTGATAAAATAGTAGAGATAGTTGCCGCCGTATTTTGTTATTTTGAGTCTCAGTCTTCATGGGACCATTTTTTTAAATTATTGAAGTTTGGTATGGCAAATAAATGAGACCGACTTAAAAAAAAATTAATTATGTATTAATTGATACATAAAAAGCAAAGAGATATAGATGATAGATTTAGGTGGTTAAATATTATAGCATTTATAGCACTTTAAAGAAGGAAAAACATTCTTTACATTAAGCTCATTTGTATACATTAATTATTATTTTAACAAAAGCTCAATTAAACTGCAGATACGATATTAGATTTTGAAGCCATTAAAATATTTCAGATTATAAACTAACTTAGGCGTTCTTATTCCCTGGGCTAATTATTAACTCAAAAAAATAAATGCGATTTATTTGTTGTTTTTTTAAGACTGTTGTTTTAATATTTTTTTTAGTTGTCATTTTTAATCAAGACAGCTATTGTCAGTCCTATGGACTGGGTTTTCAGAGCCACGAGGTTGTACAGGAAAAAAGAACTTCACTTGATCTGAGCCCGGGAAAAACGTTATGCTTTAATGAGAATTTTGACATATCGTTTGATATGTCTTTTTATCCTAACAGAACCATCTATTTTGGTTATATAATAAGGATAATTGAAAATGACAACCGGAATATCGACCTGGTATATAATGCACAAGCAACTAAAAATCATTTTAATTTAATAGTAGGAGATAAGCTGACCAAAACAGTATTTGATATTGATCCGAAAATACTTTTTAACCAATGGAATAAATTAACTATCAAATTTGATTACAGTCATGATAGAATTATTTTCAGTTCGGGTCATAATACTTTCATTGAAAATAACATTCATTTAAAAAAGAATTCATGCTATAAAGTCCTTTTTGGGGTAAATAACTACAAGCAATTCCAAACTACTGATGTGCCCCCAATGAAATTGCGTGACATACGGATCAGCCAAAATAGTTTATTAAAATATAATTGGCCTTTAAATGAAGAACTTGGGCCAATAGCACATGAATTATATACACAAAGTGATGGGGCCGTGATTAATCCTTTATGGGTCACGGCATTACACCACGATTGGCAACCTGCCCAAAGTATTTTGGTTAATGGAGTTGCCAGCGTGGCTTTTGATGCTAAAAATGAAATGGTTTATGTTATTGGTAGCGATTCGGCCTATCGATATGCTGCAGGGAATTCGCAATGGAGTGCATTACCTTATTCTTCCGGAAAAATAATTCTTAATCAGGGCAATCAATCTGTTTTTAATCCATACGATAACAACTTATACAATTTTTACCTTTTTCAGAATAAAAAATTCATTTCCAAGTACAACATCTCTACACATACCTGGGACAAGAAGTTTGAAGCAGGAGATGTTTCGGATTTTTGGCACCTTAACAAATCAATATCAATAAGCGATTCCTCCTCCTTATACCTATTCGGCGGGTATGGTCATTTAGTATATAAAAACACAGTCCAGCAGTATCATTTAAATTCACATACCTGGGAAAACATTCAACCTAAGGGCGATTTTTTTACGCCCCGGTATCTTGCGGCCCTGGGTGCAACGCCCAAAGGCGATACCGTTTATATACTTGGCGGATATGGCAACTATAGCGGCCAGCAAATTCTTAATCCTACAAACATGTATGATTTGATGCGTTTTACGGTAAAAGATAAAACGTTTAAAAAACTGTTTACTTTAAAGGAAGATAATAATGATTTTGCGATGGGTAATTCGCTCATTATTGACGGCCATACAAATTCTTATTATGGTCTTATTTTTCCACAACGTAAATACAATTCCACCCTTCAGCTCATACACGGATCGTTATTAAGGCCTGCTTATTCCTTAGTTGGTAATTCTATACCTTACAATTTTCATGATACGCAGTCCTTTGCCGATTTATATTATTGCGAAGCAAGCAAAAAATTTATTGCTGTAACGCTGCTGCGCACCGAGAGTAACCAAACCAAAGTAAATATTTATACCTTACTTTCTCCGCCATTAGGCGCTGGGCCAACAACACTTATTGCAAGGGAACGTAATTACTGGTATTACATCGCCGGTTTTATCCTTATTGCCATAGTTTTAACATTAATTTACGTAAAACAACGTAAATCAAGGGAGTTTAATTTACCTGCAGCCGCAGTAGTACATGATGTTGAAGCGACTGAAATTACAAATAAAGTAAAAGTATATAATCCGGATAATCCTTTTAAAAATTCAATTTTTCTTTTTGGCGATCTGCAGGTATTTGATGCCGAAGGCGTGGATATTACCAAATATTTTACTCCACTTATAAAAGAGCTCTTTTTAGTTATCCTTTTATCGTCCGTTAAACGCGGAAGGGGACTGAGTTCGGAAAAGCTGAACGAAATATTATGGTTTGATAAGGATGCTAAAAGCGCACGAAATAACAGATCAGTGAACATAGCTAAATTAAAAAGTCTGCTCGATAGATTGGGTTATTGTAATTTATCCAAGGATACCGGTTATTGGAAAATAGATATTGATTTTAACCATATTCATGTCGACTACCACGATTATTTGAATATTGTAAGGGATAAAGCGCTATTAGATATAGAGCGAATAAAGTTTCTTTCTGCAATAACCCAAAGGGGAAACTTTTTGGTAAATAACGAATACGAGTGGCTGGATAGTTTTAAGTCTGAAATTTCAAACGAGGTAATAGATACCTATTTGCATTATGCTCATTCCCTTGATGCTATACGCGATGCGGAACTATTAATTGAAATATCGGGCTATGTTTTTTACTTTGACCCGGTTAATGAAGAAGCGACCATAATAAAATGTAAGGCATTATCATCGTTGGGTAAGCATTCACTCGCTAAACATACCTTTGAGAACTTTATGAAGGAATATAAAGTTATTTATGGTGAAAGCTTTAAAAAGGATTTTCACGATATACTGGAATAACCATCATCGAAAAAGGATACAGCCCTTCAATATCTTCGCGGAATAATTGATATTATTTTAACTAAACTTCCTCAAATTATAACAATTGTTATTAATTAAGCATGTGTTAATCTTTTATTAATCATATAATCTTTATTCGTGGCTAATATTTAAATGATTTATCGACCGATAAACTTTTAAAAAACCAATTATGCCATGTATCCTATAAATAGAAAATTTGTATCAGTCTTTCCTTTTGCATCATTTGCCTTTTTTAATAAAGCGCATGTCCCGCAGAGCCCTTTAAAATACCTAAGAGAACATGGATACGATCTCGTGCGAGTCGGTATCTGTTATGGACCAGGCTTGGTACACCTATTAACAAAGGACAGGAGCGCTGGCCGGGATATAGTTGCGATCTGATTGAATATTCAATCCAAACGAGTATCAACTATGATCAATAGCGTTCTGTTTAAATTATCCAATCAACCTAAAACCTTATACAATTATGAGATTCTATCAGTTACCATATAACAAATTACCAATGCTTTCACATGCTACGAATAAATTTTTACGTTTTTTTTTAATTTTGATATTTAGTTTCTTTTGTGCAAACAGTGTAATAGCACAAGATATAGCTGGCGCAAATGAAGGCAGCGGAAATCTTAAATATGTTGATCCGCGTATTGGCAATGTAGGCCAACTGTTACAACCCACCCGGCCCACCGTTCAACTCCCCAACCAGCTTATACGGATGTATCCTGAGCGGGAGGATTATATGGCTGACCAGATATCAAGTTTTCCATTAACCATAGTATCTCACCGGCTTGGCGAAGTATTTGCGCTGAAGCCATCTATCAAGCAATTATCAAAAGAAGCATGGAACCAAAAACTTACTTATGATCATGATCTTGAAGTTACCCGACCATGGTATTATTCAACATACCTGATTGATGATGGTACAACCGTTGAGTTTACTCCCGGTAAAAAAACCGGAATATTCCGGTTTACTTTTTCACCTGATGCAGTTAACAAAAATTTGCTGTTTGACCTTTACAATAATGGTGAGGGTAAATGGAGTTTTGATAAGGATAGCATAATAACGGGTATGGAAACCTATCATGATGATGTTAAGGTATACCTGTATGGTGTTTTTAGTTCATCAGGTAAAACAGGTACAGTAACCGGCGGCCAATTAAGCGGCGCCAGCAGCGCAGCAGGTAAAGCTATACAAGCGTGGATCAGTTTTCCAAAAACCTCGCCACCTGTTGTGGAATTCCGCTACGCTATATCTTATATAAGCCCTGAGCAGGCTAAAGCAACTTTTAATGAAGAGATAAAAGGCCAGGCATTTGACTCGGTGAAGAACAGTGCTGAGAATGTATGGCAAAAAGTAACGGATCAAATAAAAGTTACCGGAGGGACAGAGGCCCAAAAAAGATCTTTTTACACTGCATTGTATAGATGTAATGAGCGTATGGTTGATATAACCGAGGATAACAAATATTATAGCGGTTATGATAAAAAAATACATACCAGCAACGCTCCGTTTTATGTAGACGACTGGATATGGGATACCTACCTGGCCCAGCATCCTTTAAGAGCAATATTAAACCCGGCTTTAGAGCAGGATATGCTTAATTCTTATGTAACCATGTACCAGCAATTAGGGTGGATGCCGACATTCCCCGTGTTGTTTGGCGATAATCCCTGTATGAATGCATTTCACTCATCCATAATGATACTGGATGATTACCGGAAAGGAATTAAAAGTTTTGATGCTGAAACAGCTTACCAGGGTATGGTAAAAAATGCAACGCAGGCAACCATGCTGCCGTGGAGAAATGGTCCTAAGACTGTATTAGATGATTTTTATTATAAAAACGGCTATTTCCCTGCTTTAAAACCAGGCGAAAAGGAAACTGTAGCTGAAGTACATCCTTTTGAAAAAAGGCAGCCGGTGGCGGTTACACTCGGTGCCAGTTATGATGATTGGGCCGTAAGTCAAATGGCAAAGGAACTTGGTCATGCAACGGATGAAGAAAAGTTTGCTGTGCGGTCAAATAATTATAAAAATCTTTGGAACAACAATATTAAAATGTTTCTGCCCAAGGATGCCAGCGGCAACTGGATCAACATAGATCCTAAATTTGATGGCGGCATGGGAGGGCGCAATTACTATGATGAAAATAACGGGTGGACCTATTTGTGGCAGGTACAATACGATACTAAAGGCTTAATTGCATTAATGGGCGGTAAAAATGCTTTTGAAGAAAAACTCGACCAGTTGTTTCGTGAAGGACTTGACCGGAGCAAATATGAATTCTGGAGCAAATTTCCTGATGCTACCGGTCTGGTAGGTCAATATTCAATGGGTAACGAACCCAGCTTTCATATTCCATACTTGTATAATTATACAGCGCCATGGAAAACCCAAAAACGTGTAAGGTTTTTACTCGATGTTTGGTTTAAGGACAATATTTTTGGCATACCCGGCGATGAAGATGGCGGTGGTATGTCGGCATTTGTTGTGTTTTCATCAATGGGATTTTATCCAATGACCCCCGGTATTCCGGTTTATACTATTGGCAGCCCGGTATTTAATAAAGTAACTATTGATTTGCCCGGAGGGAAGGTATTTACACTAATAGCAAATAACTGTTCTGTTATTAATAAATATATACAAAGCGCAAAATTTAACGGCGTGACTTTAAATACGCCCTGGTTTACGCACCAGCAGTTGGTAGATGGCGGTAAACTTGAATTAGAAATGGGACCAAAACCTAATAAAACCTGGGGACTTCAATAATTTATTAATTATAAAATTATAAAAATGGATCGTTTAGTTAAATATAGTACATTTTTTTTGCTGCTTTTCTGCCTGCTGTCTTTTAAGATAGAAAGAAAAGACCCCATTTATCCTTATAAAAACCCTAAGCTCCCAATTGAACAACGTATAAACGATTTGATTGGCAGAATGACATTGAAGGAGAAAATTTTACAATTGGATATGTTTTCTGGTAAAGATATATATGGTTTTAAAGGTCATGAGGCTACAGAATATAATGAGGCAATAACTGCCAAAATGATTGGCAATACCGGAATAGGTTCGATACATGATTTTTATCCTATTAATGCTGATATAGCGAATAAAGTTCAAAAGTATGCGATAGAAAAAACAAGGTTGGGCATCCCCGTTCTGTTTATTGAAGAGGGTTTGCATGGATATAGCGGGAAAGGTAGTACCTCGTTTCCTATTCCACTTGAATTATCTACAGCCTGGGATTCGTCATTGGTAAGGCAGGTTGGGCGCGCTATTGCAACAGAAACCAGGGCACATGGAATCCACATGATTTTAGGCCCGGTGCTTTGCCTGCCACGCGACCCACGCTGGGGGCGCACAGAAGAAACTTACGGTGAAGACCCATATCTTGATGCGCTTAATGGCGTAGCAATGGTAAAAGGATTACAGGGAAAAAAGCTGAGCGATAATAATGCTGTAATTGCAGAGCCGAAACATTTTGCTGTACATGGCATTCCTGAAGCGGGCAGCAATACTGCGCCGGTAAATATTGGTGAACGCGAGGCACGTTCGGCCTTTTTATATGTTTTTGAAAAAGCAGTAAAAGAAGGTGGAGCAATGGGAATAATGGCTGCCTATAGCGAATTGGACGGAGTTCCGTGTGTGGACAATAAATGGCTGCTTACTGATGTATTGCGTAAAGAATGGGGCTTTAAAGGTTTTGTATTATCTGATCTGGGCGCTATTAAAATGTCTCTGCAAAACCACTCAGTAGCCGCAAATGCAAGTGATGCCTTGGCGCAAACATTTAATGCGGGGCTCAATATGCAGTTTTACGATTTTGGGCATCAGGACTTTGTAAATGCTGTTACTGCTGCGGTAAAAAATAAAACGTTAACTGTAACACAATTAAATAAAACAGTTGCTGATATTTTGCGGGTAAAATTTATGCTTGGTCTGTTTGATCATCCATATACCGACCCTGCACTTATTTCGGATGTATTTCATACAACCGCTAATCAAACACTATCTTTAAAAGCTGCCAGGGAGGGGATTTGTTTGTTAAAAAATGAACAGTCAATACTTCCCATCAAAAATGCAAAATCAATAGCTGTTATAGGCTCATTGGCTCAAAGCGCATATCTGGGTGGTTATTCAAATGACGAAGATAAGGCGATATCCATACTCGATGGATTAAGGCAAAGAGCAGGAAATGATGTAACAGTTAATTATGAACCGGGCTATTTACCTGATAGCACTGGTGCAGGATTGCAAAATAAAGCGGTGGCATTGGTAAAAAGATCTGATGTAGCAGTTGTAGTATTAGGTGAGGAAACCAATATTGTAGGCGAAGGAAAAGACCGTGCCGAATTGGACCTGAGCGAACAACAAATGAATTTGATAAAAGCGCTTTATGCAACAGGTAAACCTATTGCAGTAGTATTGTCAAACGGAAGGCCAATTACCATAAACTGGGTAGCTAAAAATATACCGGCTGTTTTAGAAACATGGTTTGGCGGCGAAAAAAGTGGCTTAGCCGTAGCTGATGTATTACTTGGCAATGTAAATCCATCAGGTAAATTACCTATTACTTTTCCCCGGTCCGTTGGTCAGATTCCTTTTTATTATGATCATAAGCCAACCTCTTACCATAAATATGTTGATGAGCAAAATACGCCTTTGTTTGCTTTTGGGCATGGGTTAAGTTATACTACTTTTGAATATTCAGGTCTGCATATCAGCCCTGCAATAATTCCTGTAAACGGAACTGCAGAGGTTACGGTAAGCGTAAAAAACAGCGGTAAAGTAGAGGGCTCAGAAGTAGCTCAATTATATGTAAGAGATGAAGTATCGAGCGTAACTACGCCAATTATGGCCCTAAAAGGTTTCAACCGGATTAATTTAAAACCAGGCGAAAGCGGCGTTATCAAATTTAAAATAAGACCAGAAGATTTATCACTCTGGAACCGGCAGATGAAACGGGTAGTTGAGCCTGGCATATTTAAAATTATGGTTGGAAGTGCGTCTGATGATATCAGGCAAACGGATAGCTTAAGGGTAGTAAGCAAATTATAGCGTAAATTATACCTGCATAGTAATTATAATCCCAAAATGATAAAAACGTATTTTTTAATATTTGGCCTATTAGTTTTACAGCTTTATGCTATTGCCCAAAATAAGATAAAAGTAGCCTGTATTGGGGCCAGCATCACCTATGGAGCCACGATTGAAAACCGGGAGCAAAATTGCTACCCGGCACAGCTTCAAAAAATGCTGGGTGATAATTACCAGGTTACCAATTACGGCGTTAGTGGTACTACTTTATTAAAAAACGGAGACTTACCTTATTGGAGTACCAGTGAATATAAAAAAGCTTTAGCCGATAATCCGGATGTGGTTTTTATTGATTTGGGGGGCAACGATAGCAAATTAATAAACCGCATCTATTTAAATGAATATGAAGCTGATTATCGTCAATTTATTCACTCGTTTACACAGCTTCCATCGCATCCGCGGGTAGTTTTATTTTTGGCTATGCCATCATTTGAAAAGGATACAACCGGAATATGGGATGCTGTTATAATTAAACAGGTTAATCCACATATTCAACAGGTAGCGTGTGAGGACAAGGTAGAAGCAATTGACATGCATTGCTTGTTTGTTGATAAAGAAGCAATAATGCCGGATAGGATACATCCGAATAAAGATGGCGCCACTATTATGGCGCAAACTGTTTATGAAAACATCGTTCAAAAAAAAGATACTGATTTTAACATCTTTCCCAGGCTCAAAACTGAATATAAAGTAAATTCTTTTTATGGATATGAAGCTATAGATTTTACATTCGATGGGCGTGACTGTAAGATTGTAAAGCCAAAATGGAGCGCACCTGGTCACCCATGGATCTGGCGGGCAAGATTTTGGGGGCATGAGCCTCAAACAGATATTTCATTATTGCAGCGAGGCTTTCATTTGGTATACTGTGATGTGGCTGAGCTATTGGGCAATAGAGAATCCAATAAATATTGGGACGATTTTTATAGCTTGCTACATACAGCCGGCTTAGGAAAAAAAGCAGTAATGGAAGGGATGAGCCGGGGCGGCGTTTATGTATTTAACTGGGCTGCAGTTAATCCAAATAAAGTGGCTTGCGTTTATGTTGATAATCCACTTTTAAATATTCCATCGTGGGCAGAAGAGCATATCAAAACACCCACTGTGAAAGATGAAATGTTTGAAGCCTTTAAAAAAGATTATAATCTTACCACGGCCGCGCAGATTCGCGAATTTAAAGGAAGCCCCGTTGATAAAATTAAGCAAATTGTAAAAGGAAAATACCCTATTTTAATTTTATGTGCCGATGCAGATGAAGCTGTATCGCCTGCAGATAATACCTTGCTTTTTGAAAAAAAGGTAAAGACGCTGAATGGCAATATTACGGTAATACATAAACCCGGCTTTAAGCATCACCCGCATAGTTTGCCAAATCCTACGCCCATTGTTGATTTTATACTGAAAGCAAATGGGCAAGATTTATAAATTCCGAAACAGCTAAATAATAGGGCATTACGGACTAAATATTTGATTCCATAATTTATAATAAAATGAACAACCGTTTTTTTAATGTTGTAGTTGCCCTATCGGCGAGTGTGTTGCTCTCGGCAGCGGTCAGCGCACAAGTAAAAAAAAAAGAATTTAATATTGCCCCCTTTTTGAAAGCGTATGATGTAAGTTGGGATACCCCTGGGCCAACATCAATGCAGTCCATGCCAACGGGCAATGGCGATATTGGCTT
>OLKV01000245.1_pt1 | contig 36742 bp, 29 predicted proteins | sample 1604391 | NCBI WGS metagenome assembly OLKV01 (sample SAMEA104055711, study PRJEB20765) | soil metagenome | isolation source: soil | reverse complement strand
TGTACGGGTTGCCTGGGTAGTGAATGAATGGCGGGCTACCATCGTGCCTAATTTAAATGATAAGCCTAACTGATCGACCAGTTTTTGCATGTGCTGGTTAACAAAACGGATAAAATTTTGGTTGACCCGATGCCGCTCTTTTGCTGACATGCCTGTCTGGAATATGGGAAATAAGTAATCATTAGGCTTGCCTTTTTCGTTGGCATACTTTTTAATAAAATCTTTAATATAGCTGGTCAAGGGAACAACAATAGGTGTCGGGTCTTCCTTTGTAGTATTTTTCGTCTTGTGCCTTAAAAATGAAAAATAGGTATCACGGATGTCTTTAAACTTTAATTCAGCAATATCCCTGAAATTCATTCCGTTGCACTGGTAACTGAAAAACCAGAAATCCCTGGCCTTTAGCATAAAGCTGTCTTTGGCAACATCTGCAATGTATAACGCGTTAAGATCAGGTGTTTCCAATGCCTTTTTTACATTTTTGCCGTTCGGAATTTTATAAGTTTTAAAAGGGTAAAGTTCAGGGGAAATATCTCCGGCTGAAATTGCTTTATTAAAGATCGCCCTTAAATTACGCATATAAATACCAACTGTTGTTTTGGAACTATTTTTGGAGATCATCCATTGTTCGTATTTATTTAAAACATCGGCTGAAAGTGCGGTAAAAGGAATATACGTAACCGGATTTTTTTTACCCTCACTCAAATAAGCCGTAATAGAATTAATGCTGCAATTGTAACTGGAAGCTGTGCCGATCTGCTCATTTTTGTCCAGTACCTTTACATAAGCAGCAAAATGGTCAATAACATTATTGGCGCTTGCTTTGGTACGGAACATCTTGCGTTCAAATTTTTCAAAAGTAAAGCTATCACCTAAATCCTTAGCCAGTTCTGCCGCTTTTTGTATAATAGCATCCAACTCAATTTTAAGTTCCTTAAGTTCTCCTCTTGGCTTTGTAGCCAAATAAGATTGTTCAAACTGTTCATTGCTCAATTTGTAATCAGTTTTATACCACCGTTCCATTTTTGCGGTAAAATAAACGTGTAGTTTTAAAGGGTAAGTGCCATCTTTCAATGCCCGCCTTGTGTCCAGATATAAAGAAACCTCTGCTTTCATGATTTTAATAATTAAATGTATAAATTTGCAGAAACAAACAAAATATAAGCATCACAATAAATGAGATAAAATGCTGATTTATAGTGCTATTTACTAATACAAATATAAGAAAAATGATTGAATTATTTGCAGAAAATTTGCAGAAAAATGAGCAACAAATCGCAAAATATCACAAATTATCCAATATTGAAAAATATATAAAATGTTGATTATCAATTCATAACAATGAATTGCAAAATACCAATAATGTATAAAATATGACTGTTAATCAGAGGGTCCCTGGTTCGAGTCCAGGCTCAGGAGCAAAGCCCCGCACGTCTGCGGGGCTTTTTTTATATATGAAATTTTGCGTTTATTTATTGCATTCTGAGTCAACTGATAAGTATTATATCGGTCGAACTGAAGATATGTGTGTGCGCCTGGGATTGTATAATTCTGGTGCATTTGCAAGTTCTTCAACTAAAACTGGAATACCCTGGACGATTTATTACACCATTGATTGCATTATTAGAGTTCAGGCTTTGGCTATTGAAAAGCATATTAAACAAATGAGGTCAGTGAAATATTATCAATCCCTCAAGTTATACCCGGAAATTATGATAAAACTAAAAGAAAAATATAGTTAATCAGAGAGTCGCTGTCCCGATAGCTATCGGGACAGGCCCAGGCTCAGGAGCAAAGCGCCCCACACATCTGTGGGGGCTTTTATTCTAAAAAATGGCCTTTTTGATCCAATTAATGCATATTACTATAATAAATAAGCTTAACTACGACATAAAAACTATTTTTGTTAAGTTTAATATTGGCCTATGAAAACTTTAACTGAATTTAAAGAATCATTGAACTTAGAACAACCAGTTAGTGGATTCTCTGTGCAGTTAAAAAGCCTTTGGTATGACGGCAGGGGCAATTGGAGCCAGGCGCATTCCCTGATAGATCATTTATCAGATAAATCATCTGCATGGATACATGCCTATCTGCACCGTAAAGAAGGTGATATTTGGAATGCCGATTACTGGTATAGCAAAGCACAGCAAACCCGCCCCAACATTACTTTAGAAAAGGAATGGGAGCAATTGGTATTACAATTTCTTAATTAAAGTCGGGCAATTAACTATTTCTCCCACGAATTATACTTAAAAAAACGGGTGTAATACCCAGGTAAGATGCAATGTGTTTTTGCGCAATGCGCTGCTCTAGCTTTGGATATTGCTTTTGAAACATCGCATATCGTTCTTCGGCTGTTTTGGAAAGATTGTAATTGATACGCCGCTGAAAAAAGCTGAACCCATTTTGCGTAAGGATGCGGAAGAAACGCTCTAGCTTGGGTACATTGATGTATAATAGCTCTAGCGCCTGGTAACTTAAATAAAGCACTTCCGTCGGTTCTAATGCGCTAATGCTATAAAACGCAGGCGATTGGCCCGAAAAACTGGCCAAATCAACCGCCCACCAGTTTTCTGGTTGAAATAATATATTATGTTCCAAGCCCTCTTTGTCAGTATTAAAAATGCGAAGGCAGCCTTTGTTCACAAAATAAATATTCCTGCAAATTTTGCCCGGCTCCAAAAGAACTTCGTTTTTAGCAACGGTTTTATGCTGCAAGGCTGCTGTTACATGTGCCTGTTCGGTAGCATTCAGCGTAATGTGCAGGGCAAAATTTGCAAGGATGAAATCAAACATTTACGAGTTTACAACTATACCGGTAAAAATCCTACGATGGAAACTATTTTGTTGGCGTCGTTATAAATAATATAATCGTGGCCTACCCGTTCGCCCGTACCGGGAATGTTAATCCCCCAGGTATAATAGCAGTGCCCTTCAAAATATTCGGGCGCTGTTAACACGCTGAATGTACGGCCCGGTACTTTTTTATGCGACAACATAACCAGGTCGGTCAACGCATTAATGCCTGTTATTACCGGGGTATTTTTGTCGGTATAAGTTGGCATGTTTTTATCTGTATAACTTATCCTGGTAGCACAGCATTGCTCCAACGCTGCTTTTACGGTGGCTGGCGTTAATTCATTCCAGGCGCTTACGTAACGCTCAATTGTTTCTGTCATATTTTTCATACTACAAAGGACTGCATAAATTAACCTGGAAAAATTAAAGTAGTTTAATAAAACTTGCAATTGATCCAAAAAAATGATTTGAAAATTGTGTAGCCTCAGGAGCAAAGCCTAGCATATCTGTGAGGGTTTTTTATTTGCATAAAATTTGCATAGTTTGTCAACCGCGTTGTTTCAATCGATAAAAATTAATTGTCCTTTCATAAGGTCTTTAGGCATTTTTAAAATGCAAGTAAGAGCAAATGTCTATTGAATTTATACTCCTTTATATACCAAATGGGTGAAGGTTTTTCCGTCAATAACAAACCTACCACACTTTGAATCATATTTAGCCGTTGGTTGGATATTCCGCGATGCTTGACCATGCGATTCCGTGCGGTTTAGAGCACCCAGTTGTGTATGGATTAACGAAAATCGCAATTAATGATCAATGAATTAGCATGATCAAAGTGTTACGGAATTACCTTAATTACTGTTCCGGAACGAGGTGTCAATGGCCCCGGAATTTCCAGGCTGTGAAATGATTCGAATACTGCTCTTGCATGGATAATTTGTAGTCCCGGCTGGCCTAAAGCCGAACTACCTACCGGAAAGAATCAGGCTTTATTCAAAACTGAATAATTCAACGAGCCCTCCGTGAAAAAAATCGAGCAGTTCGGAATATATTTAACGGATGTTATTATTTATTAAATAAAGCCGCCGGAATTTCATCTTCCGGCGGCTTTATAACTAAAACTTGCATTAGGTAATAGAACCAATTACTGCTTTTTTAACTTATAAGTGAACGTATAACCCTTTTCTGTTTTGCTTAGTAACAGCGAATCACCTTTGATCTTGTAATCATAATTACCGGATAACCCGATAAGTGATGAAGGAATCATTGAACCTCTTATATTATCGGGGAAAGCTTCAATATCAGTGAAATTTAAAACGCTGTCGGTTATGGCTACAGTACCACCACCCACGCTATAAGAATTATTTAAGTCGCCCGAATTGAACTGATTACCTGCAAGTATTAATTGTACCGGTAAATTCGTAGCCGGGGCGGTATTGGATAAACTGAAGTTTCCGGTGTAGGTTCCATCTAATGGTGTAGGCGTTTCGGAAGATGAAAGTGAAGTGCCAGCGGTTCCGGTTGATCCTTTGACGCTTCCTGGCGTTTTAGGGGAAGTGTTTTCCTTTTGACAGGCGGCTAACAGTATCGCTGCTGCCATTAGAATTGAGAATTTTTTCATGTAATTTGGTTTTCTTGTAGTTACGACTAAAATAGTTTATTCGCTACAAAAAAAGTTGGTTATTTAACCAATGCCGCGTTTTTTTAAACCAATTTCATCATCAGGCTTAAAAAACAGTGGATTTAAAGATTTGTTTGTCAGTTATATACTTTAATTTAATCACTGCCAAAGTCAACGGCCATTCCGTTGTCTCATTAAATAATTCCGACGATCCTCAAATATTGTTTGCTCTACCGGCAATAAAATATCATCAAAAAGTTCGTTAAGCACTGCCGAATGGTTTTCGGGCCTTTGTGTTTTAAGGTTATAGTGTACAAAGTTGGTCCAAAGCATTGATTTTAGTTTGCTTTGCGTTTCGTCCCACATCCTTAACTCAACCATAAGGCTTTTTGAGGTATGCGCTATTAATTGCGAATCAATCAATACAGATTCCATGGTAAACGCCGGACTTAAATAGCAGATCTGATTGGATGAAACCACCCAACTAAGCCCTTCTTCACCGGCCATTTTAAAGATGTTCAGGTTGTAATTTGCCAGCAACTGGTCCTCACGGGCATTGATAAAATAATCAAGATACTTTGAATTGTTTAAATGATTAAACGGGTCGCAATCCTGAAACCGGACCTTTGCAATTGAGGTTAATACTTTTTCCATTGTTTTTTAAGTTGACATACCGATTGGTATGTTGATGTGTAAAAAATTTTATAAGGTGAATTTTTCTTGAATTAATTGGTCAATCATGTCCATCATATCATTTATGTATGATCCATCATCGCGGGTAATGGCCATAAACACACTTCCTTCAATCATAGCATAAATGTTTTTACCATACCTATCAGCATCAATACCTGGCTTGATCTCGTTATTATTTACACCGTTTTGAATAATGATTATTAAATCCTTTTCCAGCCTTTTCGAAACTTTTTTAACAGTATCAAATAAAGCAGGATTAATATTATTGGAATCGGCCCCCATATTCAATATTGGGCAACCACCATTATCCGCAATTATGGTATAATAATCACGGTAATAATTTGTTAAAGCCTGTAATTTTTCAAGTGAATTGGCGCATTGGCTTAATTGAACAGCGAGTGGTAAGGTCACTTTTTTTACATTTAACTTAAAGGCTTCTACAGCCAGTTCCTGCTTATTCTGGAAATAGAAATAAATAGCGCCCTTGGTTAACCCGGTGGTTTCGGTTAAATCGGACAAGCTAGTGCCTGCATAGCCCTTTTTGTTAAAAATCGGTGCTACTTTTTGCAATATAAAATCACGGGTATTTAAATTATCTGTCACACTCGTTTTTTAAAATTCAATACGAATATAATTAAATACCAATCGGTATGTGATTTATTTCAAATATTTAACGTCGGTTAGATAGTCAAAAAATCGATAATTTAGCAATCCAATGAAACAAGCGAATAATACAATCCAGCTGCAGGAAGTTCGAACGCATATCAATTCTATCCAGGGAGATGTTCCCACGCATCGCCGTGAGTCAAAGCGTGGCTATTCTTTTTCAAGTTTGCCCTTCGCTGAGCAACTGGCCATCTGGGATCAGATTTGGCGGACTGAAAACAACTTCCGGCTCAGACTGCATGCCTTTTTTTTCCTGGAAAGGCATATCAAAAATGAAGCGGAATTAAAAGAAATGTGGCCCGTTATTGTAAACTGGCAAAATCAGGTTGATGATTGGGCCTTGTGCGATGCGCTGGCCAAAATCTACACCAAAATACTGATTGTGGCACCGCGGGAAGTGTATGAGCAGCTCGAAAAATGGAATACCGACGAAGACCTGTGGAAGAGAAGACAATCCTTAGTCTCGTTGCTCTATTATAGTCGCACCAAAAAACAATATCCTTCATTTAATCAAATTAAACAATTGATAACACCCTTGTTACCAGACAAAGAATATTATGTACAAAAAGGTGTAGGGTGGACGCTGCGCGAACTGCGAAACGTATACCCAAACGAGACACTGGCCTGGTTAAAACAAGATATCAAATTACTGAGCAGTATTGCTTTTACCATAGCTATTGAAAAGCTGGACGCAGTAACAGTAAATGAGATTAAAGCGATCAGGAAAGCCAAATTATCTTAAAGCTATTTAAAGGCTCATATTCCTTAATTTAAGATCAATGGATTTTTTAGTAGTTAAAGCTACTTTTTCTGTTTTTTTCGAAGTAATACCCATGCCGAATAAGTATCTTAAAATCCGGTATTTTTTGATCAGGAATTGATAGCAAATCATAACGATACATAATGAAATAGTCGCAATGAGCGCGTATTTGAGGATGATAGGCAAATGCCATTGAACAATAAAATAACCAATAAGTATGATAACCGGCTGATGGATGATGTAGAATGGCAGCACAGCTTCGTTTCCGTATTTAAGTAGCCCGTTGCTGTAATTAAGGTTTTTCTCGGCAAAACCCATTATTGTAAAAATCCAGCCAAAACAAACAGCACTTCTCAGCAATATTTTGAACAGGTAGCCTGCTGTTTGAAATTCAAATTTAATGTGGTTTACAAAAAGATAGATATTAAGAGCAGTGAGCAAAAATGTGATCGTAAGCAACAGATACCGGTTTTGGGGCAACAACTTTTGAAATCCTGTTTTCGAAAAAGTGTAGTAACCCAATATAAAAAGTATAAGGTGTTCAACTATGTTCCAGCCGCCCCATGGTCTGCCTCCTAACAAGCTATCCAGCGGTAATACAAATCCGGGTAGTGCTAAAACAAATACGAATATCAATAAATATAAAATATTGTAATTTGCTTTCTCAACGCTATTTGAAGTTCTTTTCCACCATAAGAATAAAGGCAGTGCGATTACTGAAAAAATAAAAAGCAAGAGCAAATACCATAGATGCAGACCCATCCAGGCAAAATTGCCGCCAAAGCCATAAAAGCCCGAAAAATACTGCGGCAAAAAATCTATAAAAGTACCGGTAAACTGGTGATGACTCAGGCGTTCGAGGTAAACCTGGTGAGGCGATAGAATCAGGATGCCAAATACTAATGGTACCAATATTCTTTTTACACGATCATTAAGAAATTTACCCCCTGTTTTTGATTTAAGTGCAAAAAAAGTACTTGCACCCGAAATGAAGAAGAAAATCGGCATCATCCATTGTACCATAAAGAAGATAAGCAAATCGGCTGTTGCAGAAGTAGTTCCATTTTTAACACTCCAATCTTCGGAATCAAAAAAACGGCCGCAATGAAAAAAGAATACACAAACAATGGTTATTACCCGTATCCAATCCAGATAATATTGCCTTGCTGTACTATCGTTTTTTTTGCTGATATTAAATTGCTTTACTTGGTTCATGAGGTTAAAATTTGTGGTTATTAATAGTTCACAATTCTAATTCATTTGCTATTAAAACAACTGCCCGCTTGTCAACGGTTTAAGTCCATACGTCAAAAAAATCAAATGGCTTATTATTTGTGTTTCAGAAATTCTCACGAAATACTGTTAAAATACCGCTAAGTATAGCACAACAACTAAGCACAAATACATTCAATTTATAAAACTAAAATAGCATATTTGTTAAACAAACCATCACAATATGTATCCTGTTCAGTTTATGTTCCGGCTTGCTAAGGCAATTTCTGTAGCCGCAATTGGGTTAATGGCTTTGCTGATTGTTTTTGGCAATACAACAGATTATTTTACCAATTACCTGTTTATTGAGCACGTATTGAAAATGGATACCATTTTCCCCGGCAGCCAGGTTTATTACCGGCATATCGATAACGGGTTTCTGTTTCATGCGGCATATATTGGCGTTATTGCTATGGAGGCTGCAATGGCATTTTGTTGCATCAAAGGAAGCTGGCTGCTTTTCAAAAACTTAAAAGCTGATGCTGCGGCATTCCATGCATCCAAAAACTGGGCAGTGGCTGGAATTACCATCGGAATAGTAATATGGTTTTTTGGATTTGAGGTAGTAGGGGGTGAGTGGTTTGCCATGTGGCAAAGCCATATATGGAACGGTTTAGCCGCCGCCGAAAGAATTGTGAGCTTCCTGGTGTTAATTCTTATCCTGCTGCATTTTAAAGAAGAATAGGGATTGGCTGGTACGCCAGCTATTCTGCAATCTTTAACCAGCCGGTAATGCTCATCCTGGGCAAGTGAGTAATCAAAACCTCGTGTTCCAGTTCGTTACTCTTAAAAAATACGCTTTTGCCTGCATTGGGCGTAATATCCTGCGATCCGTTGTTTTGATAAATGCGGAGAGCTCCGCCGTCAACCTCGTTGTTTAAATACATGATCATCGAAAAAGCCCTTGTGCCGTTTTGCTTAAAATTATCAAGGTGTCTTTTGTAAAAGCTGCCTTTTTCGTAAAGCGTGTAATGGAATTCGTAGCCGGTAATTCCTGCATAACAGGTGCGGTTAAGGTGGCTGATAAAGCGATCCATCAAATCAAAAAAATCATTTTCATAACTATTATTATGCAGGCGGTCTAACCAATAAATTTTATCACTTCTTACCAGTTTGTTATGGCTAACCAGCTTATCATTGCCTGTGCCACCGTACAGTAGCATATTACCTGCGTAAAGCGCTGTAATGTTATCTACCAGATGTGCTGACAATGCCTTGCTGAGGAAATTTTTAACCATGCCCACATTTGTAGCCAGATAGGTGTCAATGAGTTCGTCAAATATTAGTTCCAAATGGGTGCATTTAATGAAGATGGGGTATTTAGCGCTTTTTTCCTGTTTATGGGGACGCTTTATAAATGTTTATAAAATGATTATAGCACAAAAAAAACGGATATTTATTTTAATAAATATCCGTTTACATGATCTCATTTAGGCTAAGTTAATTTTGCCACGAGCTTTTCAAAATCCTGTACTTTTCAGCTTCTTCTAAAGTTAAAGTTTGTAAAACATTTATAGATTTTCCATCCCGGCCTGTAAAGCTGTAATTGCTTTTTTGAGCTGTTTCAAAAAACTGAATGGAATACTGATCTTTTAAATTCAGGTTGTTTTTTATGATTTCAGCAAATCGTGTTTTGAAGTTTTCTTTTTGAATAACTGTTGCTGTAGTTTTGGCTACCATAATTATTTCTTTTTTACTTTGATTGCTGATAAACCTTTTTGACCTTGTTCGGTTTCAAAAGTTACCATATTGTTTTCCTTTAACGGTTCCGTTAAGGCGTTAATATGCACAAAAATACTTTCCTGCGTTTCAAGATCTTTGATAAAGCCATACCCTTTAGCTTCGTTAAAAAAGCTTACAACGCCGTTTCTAACAGTGTCAAGAGGTATATCTTCCTTTTTGGCAACGCCAATCTGAATGTCTTCTAAATTGATCTTTATCCTTCGGGATGGGTCGGGCGGAGTTGACGTAATATTCCCATACTCATCAATATAAGCCATCATGTCCTCAAGGCTTTTGCCTTTACTGGCATTTGCCTTTCGGTCCTCGGCCTTTTCTTTTTTCTCTTGAGATTTTTTTAAGCGGGCCTTCTCTTTTTCCTTTTTACTAAATGTTTCTGTCGATCTTGCCAATATGATTACGCTATTTTAACATTAACCGCGCTTGGACCTTTTTTTCCTTCTTCCACATCGTAACTAACTTCGTCATTTTCGCGGATTTGATCGATTAGACCTGTTACGTGAACGAATACTTCTTTGCCACCACTTGTAGGTGTAATAAAGCCGAAGCCTTTTGATTCATTAAAAAATTTTACTGTACCTGTTGCCATTTTATATTTAAATTATTCGGCAAGGTACGTTTAATTATTCAGATAATGAGAATGTTAATTAAAATTCGCTTTGTTTTTGTGAAATAACGAGGTAAGTGCCGCTTAGATTTACTCGCAGATGACTGCCTTAATAGGCGTTTCGTCTGATTGTTTGCAATTAGATTACAGGCTTTAGTTGTTTAATGTTTATGATTTCTAAATCCTTCGTGTGTCATACGTGAGGATACATCGCTATAATTAATATCGCTATTTCTAAACCCGCTCCGTTAAAGGAACGCAGTACGTGTTAGGTGTGATACTTATAAATTAAACAGGCCATCTTTTAGGTTAATACGCAACGATATTTCAGACTTGAAAGAAATTTTGATTTCTGTTATTCAAAATAATTTCTACTTTTGAAAATCATCTGATGTTATAATCAACATGAATAATTTAGTCGTAAAAAAATCACTTGCCGAGGAGATTGCAGATAAGCTGCAGGAGCAAATATCTTCCGGCTATTATAAAGTTGGAGAAAAACTGCCAATAGAACCAGAATTAATGAAAAGTTTTGGAGTTGGGCGTTCCACCATAAGGGAAGCTACCAAGCGCCTGGTTCAAACAGGTGTATTACGTATTAAGCAGGGTGCCGGAACGTTTGTTGAGCAAACGGATAGCGCAGGCGAACCACTGGATCAACGACTTAAACGTGCCAACTTTCAGGAACTGGATGAAGTGCGCCAGCTTTTAGAAATGAAAATTGCCGAGAAAGCCGCAATGAATCGTTGTGAAAGAGATATTTTAACGATCAAAAAACACCTGGCAGCCCGAAATCAGGCTGGGTTGGATAATTTGGTTGATGCCTGTATAGAAGCAGACATTCAGTTCCATATCGCGATTGCTGAGGCCGCTAAGAATGAAATACTGTTCGATCTGTATAAAACAACTGCTATTCACCTTAAAAAATGGTTTCTGGAGATTTATGCGGATACACAAATATTCATAGAAACCCAATATTTGCACGAACAATTACTGTCTAATATCATAGCCTGCGACTCGAGGCAGGCATGGAATACTGCTGCTAAAATTATTGGCCGCGTTTATCAATAATTTTTTAATAAAATTCATCTGATGTTATAATGATTTGTATTATTTATTTAACCTAATATGGAAGCTAAATCAACAACCCTTACGCCCGAATCAAAACAGCTCGTACAACAAACAGTCTTTTCTGTTCTTTTCACCATTAGTTTTGCGCACCTGATAAATGATATGCTGCAATCGGTAATTCCGTCGGTCTATCCACTTATTAAAGATCGCTACCATCTCAGCTTTACGCAAATAGGTATGATCACGTTTACCTACCAGATGACTGCTTCCATTTTACAACCTTTTGTTGGCTTTTATACCGACCGTAAACCAAAGCCCTACTCATTAGTTATTGCAATGGGATTTACTTTAATCGGATTACTTGCTGCATCGCTTGCAGTAAGTTTTTATAATATTTTATTTTCGGTAGGTTTAATTGGCATCGGATCATCCATTTTTCATCCCGAATCTTCGCGGGTTGCTCATTTAGCATCCGGCGGTAAAAGAGGTTTGGCACAATCTATTTTTCAATTGGGCGGAAACGCAGGAAGTGCCATTGGGCCTTTACTCGCCGCATTGATAGTTATTCCTTATGGTCAATCAAATATAATTTGGTTTTGTGTGGCTGCATTTGCCGGGATGGCTGTATTGTTTGGGATAGCTCAATGGTACCGCAATCATTTAAACATAGCTGCATCACGCAATAAAATAATGAAGGAGGAGTTTCATCATAATCTATCCCGTAAAAAAGTACTTTTTTCATTATCTATTCTCCTCGTACTTGTTTTCTCTAAATATTTTTATCTAGCCAGTATTACCAGTTATTATACTTTTTTTCTGATCGGTAAATTTCACATCTCTATTCAGCAATCACAGGTTTATTTGTTTGTGTTTTTAGGTGCGGTAGCACTCGGTACACTCATCGGTGGCCCGTTGGGCGATCGTTTTGGCCGTAAGTATGTTATCTGGATATCGATATTAGGGGTGGCGCCATTCACCTTGCTATTGCCGTACGCATCATTGTTTTGGACTGGGGTGCTGTCCGTAACTATCGGTCTTGTTATTTCGTCTGCGTTCTCTGCAATTCTGGTATACGCCACCGAGCTGGTACCGGGTAAGGTTGGATTGATAGCTGGCCTGTTCTTCGGATTGGCTTTTGGAATGGGCGGATTGGGATCTGCTGTGCTGGGTAAGATTGCTGATATGTATAGTATTAAGCTGGTTTTTCAAATATGCGCTTTTCTACCACTAATTGGAATATTAACCGGATTTCTTCCTAACCTTGATGGGCATAAAAAAACTGCATGATGGCATAAGAAATATCAAAATCAACAAAGAGCCCCGCTTGGTTTAAGCGGGGCTCTTTGTTGATTAGAACGGTGTAGATACGTTTGCTTGCTATCGCTAATTAACCTTCAACGAAACGGTAGCACTTTTGCCAAAAACTATTTTTTGCGTTGGGTTTGCTGGGTTGGTATTCCACAAGCATTCTCTTACTGTTAAGGTTTGCGTTTGGGGATCCAACGATATTAATTGAAAAGATTGTAATGTCTCATCCTTTGCAGAATATTCGCCCTTCATGGGCGAATCAACTCTAAAGGTGTTTAGTTTAACGTCATTGTCGGGCCCCTTATAAACATAAAACTCGTTCCAGTTACTGTTGCCATGAAAGTAGGCTTTGATGTTTGGATGCGCCTTTAAAAACTTTACAAAGCCACGCTGTTCTATATTTGTTGCGTCCTCACCTTTTCCGGCTGCAATGCCTTCTTTGTAGTGTTCGGCAGTAAGATTCTGAAATTTATTTTCAGCGGTCATATTATATGGCGGCAGGGGGTTGGTGAAATGTTTCGACTCGCAGGTAGGCTGATCGTGTGTGAAAATGATTACCGGGGTGTTTGATGCTACCGTGTCCAGGTCACGCTGCATCCATATCCGCTCTGCCGAGTCGGGCCATAGCGTAATAAAAATGATGTGAACACCTTTTATATTATGCGAGTAATTGATCTTATCGGTTGTATAGTCGTAGACCTCATTAGTCATTGGCTTTTGCGGATTAAGCATCAGGTTATAAATTTTAACCATCGAGGTAGGATCGGTTAAAGGTTTCATAGGTTTGGCGTAGCCGATAGCATTTGAAATATCATGATTACCCGGAACCATCAGTAATGCAGCGGGTTTGCCGTTATGACCTATAATATGGAGGGCGCCCATATAGTCGGTTTCAAATTGCGCCCACGATGCTGCGGCGCTTTGTATAGGGATCTCCATACGATTGGCAATGTCGCCTCCTTCAATCAAATAATCAATACCGCCGGTTACATTACCCGCATTAACGCCACCATCAGCAGGAAGTGTTAACCCGGGTAGCGTGTTAATCTGTTTTATCATTGCTGCATTTACAGCATGGCCGGTAACATTAGTATCGCCCCTAAATTTTGCACGGGTGATGCCGTAATGTGCATCCGAAGTAAAAACCATTTGCACAACCTGGCCGCAAACCGATACAGGTTTCACAAAACAAGCCGCCGTAAAGCAAGCCATGGTGAGTATTGTTTTGAAATTATGTTTCATCGTTAAATATTATTTTATGATAGATAGTTCGTCAATATTGATATTTTAAATAAATAGTTGTTTAGCCTCACCTAATCCTCTCCAAAGGAGAAGACTTTGACTTACGTAGGTTATGCTCGTTTTATAGCCCTTCTCCTTTGGAGAAGGGTTGGGATGAGGCAACCATCAAACTGAATATCAATTGCCAATTATTTTTTTTCAACCGGATCGGCAATGCTGTATGCGTTTCGGTTTGCTTTTATAAGCAGTTTAAGTGAAACCGGGTATTTATTTGAAAATTGAAAAAGCGCATTGATAACCGCGGCAGGGGCCGATGTATTTACCTGCGGCGTTGTGCTGTTGATATCGACACCGATACGTTTTCCATCGTTACCGATAGTTACATAAGAGTTTGGTATATAGCTGATATAATTGGTGCCTTTAACCAGCCATGGCGAAATAAAAATATGATCGTACCACGACTTTGCTCCGCCGCTGGTACCACAAGTGTTAGGTACGTTTGACAGGGCGCGGGTTGTTGTTGTTAAGTCTGATGCATAAGCGCTTGCGTTGTCTTCCCATTCGGCCGGGTACTTAACCGCTTGGTCGGGATAAAATGGTGGATCGCTCATCCGTTTTGTAGAATCTGAAGAGGTAATTATACTTTGATAGCCTGCTTCATAGCTGTTAGCGGTGTTAAAATCACCCATATTAATCAGATTGGGGAAATATGCGAATTTGGTTCGCAGATCAGTCATATACTGCGTTACCTGCATATCGCGTGTAGTGCTTGGCGTGCCCGATTGGGTGTGATTAACCACTACATATAAAAAGGTAGTGTCGTGCGTTAGGGCAATATTAGGGTCGTTATAATAGAGTTTGTAAAGGTCAAAATCGGTAATGTAACTAAACAGGGTTTCTGTTTTTACATAAGTGAGCTTTTGTTTGTTATAAAACAAAACCGACATATTATCGCCGTCGGCAGCATTAGTGGGTGTTGCGTAGGCATAACGGCCTGGAAATACGGTATTCAGCACGCTGTCTGCAATATTATCAGCCAAATTAGCCGGTAATGTTGATGTCACCGGGAAAGCAGTCATTTTTTCGCAGCTCAATAAGTCGGGCTGTGCGTATTGAATAATGGTTTTAAAATAACTATTGAGGGTATTGGTGCTGCCCTGGCATAAATTACCATAGTTTAACATATTATAGGCCATTACTTTTAAAGTATCGGTTTTATCAACAGTATTTGGCAGCGGTTGCGGGATAACAATAGGAGCAATGGGTGTTACAGGGGGCTTAACCGGCAGGGTTTTAGCAGGTTTTGAACAGGATGCTAATAAAAATGCCCCGGCCGATAAGGTAACGATTATTGATTTTGCTTTCATTTAATTATTATAAATAGGATTATTCTTATTAATAAATAAAGGAAGCTACCCACAGGTAGCTTCCTTTATTTAAGCACTAACAGTAACTTTTAGTGTTGATTGCCAGCACCATTCAATTGATAGCAACCAATATCTTGTCCCGGAAGTGTAATACCACTTGAACCGAAAGTGGCATCTAGTTTAATATTTGCAGTAATTGGAGCAAACGCGGTTGTACCTTTACCTGCAGCTGGCGAACCTGTTTGCAGACGGAAGTTATAACCATCAACAGAAGCCTGGGTAATCCAGAAATTATTAGCAACCGGAAGTGGGTAATTCACAAACATAGGGTTGTTTTTACCTACTAATGAACTGCCATCATATACAAAACCAAATGTATATTTTGAGCCTAAGAATGCAGCCATGTTTGGAATATCAGTAGCTTGCGGATGTGTAACTACTGCTTGTGCAACGCTTGTAGGTACAAACTGGTTTGCAATGGTAGTAGCATCAGCATAATAAAAATTATAACCATAAGCCGTTTTAGGGAACAATAATGAAGTACTGGTTGTAGTATCAGCCAGGTACACTTTTGCACCACCCGGGCCACCTGCAATACGTACACCAAAGTCACAATCAACAATAAGGTTGTTGTAAACTAAAGCTCTTGAGTTGTTCTCAATTTCAACCGAACCGCTTCTTGCACCATAAACACCGGTGTTTCTGAAACCACCGTTTACATAAGTGTTATTGTACATGGTAAACTGGCAAGGGCCTGCAGTAGTGCCATCACTTGCGGTTTTAGTACCGTTGGTTGCACCACCAATAATAAGGTTATAAGCCATGTTACCTACCGAGCTGCCTTTGGCGTTAAAACCATCGCCACCTGTACTGCCTGATTTTTCTACTGTATTTCTCATGATGTTATAAGTACCACCATAAAAACGGGTAATATCATCAGGTGTACCGTAAATCCATGAATCTTCCAGAATGAATAAGCCATTTGGGTTCTCGAAGTATAAAATAAATTGAGCACCTGCTTTTAACCCAGCAGTTGTTGGGAAAGGAAGTGTTTTTATAGCTGCACCACCAAAATCAAGGTGTGTCCATTTAATTATAACCGATTTGGCAGAAGCACTGCTGTAAATACCACCCCAGCCACCATTGTAAGCCGAATCCTGACCAACGGTAGAAGAACCTGTAATTTTAACTCTGCGTGGATCGGTAATAGTTATCGGATCAGCCTTTGAACCTAAACTGATAAAAGTACCATTGTTAATGATGTTAGCACCGTTGGTCATGTTAAGTTTTACACCTTGCTGAATTAAAAGGGTGTCACCAGCGTTAATGGTAATATCACCGGTAACGGTGTAGGTTTGATTAGTAAGCATGGTACCTTTATAGGTGCCCTGGGCCAACGTTCCTGCACTGATAGATTTACCGATTTGAACCAATGGAACCGATACAACTGTTTTATCGCTGCTCTTGCTGCACGATGCAAGTGCGAAAAGCGCCATTCCTAAAGAGATTAATTTTAACTTTTTCATAAATAATGAATTAATGTTGATTTGGGGTTTTTTGTATTTAAATTATTGATTAGAATTTGAACCTTAAGCCAAGGCTGTACTTTGCATAATATTGATCATACTGTACCGTGGTGTAATTAGGACTTTCCTGATGCTCGTATTTTAGCAGGCCAGTATAGTTTGTTGAGTTGTTTTGTTTTACAAACAGCTCATAAGGTGTATTTAATAGGTTATTGGCCTTAGCAAATAAGATAAAGTGCCTGCCAAATTGCTTTTGAGCGGAAAGATCAAGATAGGTGGAGGCTTTTTCCCATGTATCCAATCCGTAATATTCTGATACCGCTGATATTCTTTCGCCGGTATAGGCTAAAGATAGTTGGGCGTCTAAGCCGTTTTTCTGATCCTTATATAGCACCGAGAAATTACCAATATTAGCTGCCTGGCCTTGTAAGGGCCTGGTTTGTTCGCGGGTGGTAACTCCTATCGACTGAACATCTATACTTTTTGATGTAGTGATTTGAGAGTTGGTATAAGTGTAATTAACGGATACCCCAATATCTCCGAAGAATTTTTTGGCCACAAGTTCCGCTCCGTAATTTTGAGCGTTACCTAAATTCTCTGGTTCAAGAACCGGAACAGCTCCGTTTTCACCTTTTTCGAGCACTCTCTCAATAGGGTTTAAGAGATATTTATAAAATACTCCGCCCATAAATTCATCAAAAACGCCCGGGAAAAACTCATATCTTAAATCGTAATTGTCTATTTGGGTGTGTTGTAAATAAGGATTCCCGATCATGGCATAAGGATCATCGCCGGTGCCATCTGGATATGGTATAAAATCATTAAACGCCGGCCTAAGGATTGATTTAAAGTAAGATGCTCTTAATGCCTGGTTATCTGTTAATGCATACTTTGCGTTTATGCTTGGCAAATAATCTACATAAGTAATAGTTGCCGTTTTTCCGGGAAAGGTTGCCGGTAAATCCGAAAAATAATATTGGTAAGTATGCTCAGCCCGTAAGCCAAATACTAAACTTAGTTTATCACTCGCTGAATAGTTAACCATGCCATAACCGGCCTGTATGTTTTCGGTAAAAGTGTATGTGCCCGGATCGGCAAGTGATGTGCCTGTTGCATTTCCGGGGTTATCGGCAAATGTGAAAGTAGCCGCTGGTATAGTAGTATACAATTCTGCATTGTTTGTGCCTGGGATATAACTATTAGGCAAACTATAGCTGTTGTTATAATTATCCCTTGTTTTATGCCTGTACATTCCGCCGGCAGAGAATAATGCCGTACGACCAAAAACTTTTGTATTGTAATGCAGATTCAGATATGGAGATAAGTCCTTGTCTGTATTATGCGTCCATTGTCTCGATTCGTTCCCAACGGTCACCGGTCCGTCTATTATATCAGGAGTGACAAATACAGAACTTCCCGGCGAATTTGGGTTAGGCACGTTATGACCATTAACCAAATCGGGGCTTGTTTGATAAGAAGTTTTAAATTCTGCAATATCAGGGAGTTTATGGGTTGCTTCTGAATTGGCTATGATCCAGTCAACTGAAAACGCTTGTGTTATTTTATGATCACCTTTAAGCGTTATATTATAAATGCTTTGCAGGTCGGTTCGGGTCTCTGTTTGGTTATCCACTCCATTGGTGGCTTCAAATCCCTGGTACGAGTAGCCGCCATAAGTTGAGGTTTCCGTTTGGCGCACCCTATATTGATTCAGTTGTAAGTAGGTAGCAAAAAGGTTTATAACATTGCTGTTATTAATTTTATAATCAATAGAGGCAATGGTACCTATTCTTTGCAGTTGTGATGAGTACTGGCGATTGTATGAGCTTTGAAAAGCAGTTTCCTGATTTGGCGTATTAATATTTGGCGACGGGCCTACTGTACTTTCCTGAACAACAACAAAACTATTGTCGCCCTGGTAAGAATTTTGGTAACTGCCTGAGAACAAAACCCCCAGCTTGTTATTTAAATAACGATTGCCTATGGTTAAACTGGCATTTGCGTTTGGCAGCGGATTACCGCTTTTGGTAAGCAGGTTTTGGTACGGAAAATCGCTGATTGATGCAGAGGCACCCGGAGGCAATAATTCAGCGGGAGACTTGCTGTTTACGGTACTACCATTAAAACTGAGAAAAGGTCTGTCGAAAAATAACTGACTATAACCGGTGCCAAATTCCCCTTCTATTTTTAACCTGTCGGGTGCGGTTTTCATTACCAGGTTAACTACACCACCCGAAGCATCACCCTCCATATCAGGTGTAAGTGTTTTGTAAACCTCAATTCTTTCAACCAACCCCGCCGGGAAAATATCCAGAGGCACATACCTGTTTTTATTATCCGGGCTTGGGATTTTAATGCCGTTTATTAATACGGTATTATATTGCTTGTCCATACCACGGATGATCACGTGCTGCGCATCGCCGGTATTACTCCTGTCGATAGAAATGCCTGACACCCGGCTCAATACATTTGAAACCAACACATCAGGTGATATGGCAATAGCGTTTGCCGAAACAACGTTTATGGTATTGTTTGAATTTTTCTCATCACTTCTGGCCGATCTTTCACTTTCTCTGCTTGCATGCTCAGTAACCTTAACTTCATTAAGCGCAGTAGAATTATCAACCATTGCTACGTTTAAAATGGCGGTATTTTCTTTGGTTACTTCAACGGTGTATTCTTTAGTGGCTTTGTAACCAATAAAGCTTACACGTAGTTCATAGGTACCGGCCGGTACATTTTTAAACACGTAGGTTCCATCAAGTTTAACAGTGGTGTTTAACTTGAAATGTTCATTCTCGATATGAACAGTAGCGCCGATAAGTGTTTCGTTGCTTTTTGCATCAGAGATACGCCCTTTAATGGTTTGTGCGAATGCCGAAAAGTAAAAACCGGTGAGTAAAAAGAAAAATAAGAAGAGAAATTTAGTTCGTAAAAACAAGTTCATGAAACAGGGGGTTATGATTTTTAGTTAATTCATTATCTGAATTTTGGTGCAAAGAGCCTCCTGAATTCTGTGTAAATACTGAATTTTGTCCCCGTTTTGTTTTTGTTAACAGAATGTTTTTATTGAGGTAATATTGGGATTGGTTTGAGTGGAAAAGTTAACATTAGATGTTATTGTTGTTAATATTCAATAAATACTCACCGAGGTTTTTGGGGAATTTGGTAGTTAAATCAGCAGAGGCTGAATTAAAAATTGATTATTGTAGAAGATTGATATGTAGGGGTTATTTGCAATGCTTTTGTCTGAATCAGGATTTTCAGAATTAAAGAATGAACAGAATTTCTAAAGCAGCATTCTGAAAATCCTAAAATTCTGAAAATTCTGATTCAGACAAACCAGGCATCTTAACTCCTAAAACAAAAACATATAATTTACATGCTTCAGCAGCTTTCTCAGCTTATCAAGGGCAATGCTGATCTGGCGTTCGACGGTTTTGGGCGATAGGTTGAGCTGGCTGGCAATTTCCTTATATTTCAAATGGTCAAAGCGGCTCATCATAAAAATTTCGCGGCATTTCTCGGGCAGGCTTTCCATGGCAATATTTATCTGGTGTGCCATTTCTTTTTCCAGATAGGGGCTTTCGGCAGTAAACAGAACTTCATCCAGCAGGCGCTGCCGCTCCAGATAGTTTACATACAGGTTTTCAATTTTTTGATGCTTTAAATAGTTGAGGCATTTATTTTGCACCGATTTAAATAGGTAGGAACTAACGTTGCCTTTAAAACAGATCTCGTGCCCGTTTTCCCAAAGCATCACAAATAAATCAGATACAATTTCTTCGGATACAGCAATATCGTTTAAAAACCGGTTGGCAAAAAGGGTGAGCCGGGTATAATAAAGCTTAAACAGGCATTCAAACGCTTTCGCATCGCCCTGAGTTAATTTAACGGCAAATAAATCGTTCTCCGAAGGCATTGAATAAGTATTTGTTATATCAAATGATGTAAATTAAATTTGAAACAAGATACTCAAAAAATTAAATATTGTATAATTAACTTTAATCTGATGGTAAATTAATACTAAAGTGTAGTTAATATCAATTTATTTTCAAACGCTTTGGGGGTAAGGGCCTACTTAGTTGTTATGCTGTTATACGTACAATGGATAACGACGACATTAAACTATTACTGGTTAGATACATTACCAAACAGGCAAGTGATGCAGAGGTGGTGGAAGTAAAACACTGGCTTACCCTGCATCCCGAAAATGAACTGTACTTTGTTGAATTATATGAGGCCTGGCAAAATATGTTATATGCTAAGGCTGATGTTATTGATGATGAACAAGCCTATCAGCTTTTTTTAGCAAAAATAATTCCGGAGGTGCAGTATGTACCCTCATTTAGATGGGCAAAAATTGCCGCCGTTTTAGTATTGCTGCTTTTATCGGCTGGGTTGGTGTTTCGCCATTACAGAACCATATACACCGAAAATGAGGTTGTTGCTCAAAATGGATCTGTTAAAAAACTCATTTTAAGCGATGGTACCATTATTTGGCTTAATGCAGGCAGCACCATTAAATACGATGCTGATTTTGGCAAAACCAACCGTACTGTTTACCTGGATGGCGAAGCATTTTTTGATATCGGGCATAACAACAATAATAAAAAGATCCCTTTTTTGGTAAATACAAAAAACTATACCATCAGGGATATCGGTACCAGATTTAATTTAAAGGCTTATCAGAACGATCCATTTTTTGAAACCACAGTAATAAAAGGGGAAGTGGCAGTTGAAAGTAATGCTGACAATAACATGCGCGATGATAACCGTATTTATGTAAAACCCCGGCAGGTACTTAAAATATACTATCATCCGGATAAGGCCGAGAAAAAGGATATTTTACAGTTGCCAAAAACCTATAACGAGGTGCGGGTATTGCAAATTGATTCGTCAAAAATAGATGTTTATGATGGTTGGAAAGATGATCTGCTTGTTTTTGACGGGATGACCCTTGATAATATTACCCGTGTGCTGGAGCGCCGGTATAATGTAAAAATAACCATTCAAAGCACCGAACTTCAGGACATAAGATACTCGGGCAGCTTTAAAAATGTACCTGATATTGATAAAGTACTGCATATTATTAAACAGAATACGCCTATCAGTTATACCATTGAGGGGCAAAATGTAACTATAACTAAAACTAATTGATCACTTTAAAAACAAGAAATAACATGGCAGAAAACTAATTACTCAACTATGAAAACCAAACCCGGGATGCGCTAACACCCCGGGCAATGTATTGAATTAATAGCTAATACCCTAAAGCTTGGGGAAGCACAGTATTAACTAATTAACACACAAATTTATGATAATTTTTTATAGAAGACTCTCTATTGCCATGAGACCGTGGCAAAAACTGCTCAGAATTATGAAACTCGTCATCCTTTTGCTTTTTATGGGAATGCTGCAGATCCATGCAGCTGCATATTCGCAAAACACGTATAATTTTAATGAGCAGAGCATCTCGGTAAAGCAGATGTTCAAAAAGATTGAAAAGGCAGGAAAATATACGCTGTTTTATCGTCTCGACCAGGTAAACCTCGATCAGAAGATCACGATTAATGCCAAAGATGCACGCATTGAGGATGTAATGAAACAGGTTTTACAAAACCAGGTGCTGGCTTTCCAGGTAATGGGCGATATTATTGTAATAAAGCCCATTCAGGATAAAAATACAATTGATAAAACCGTAACCGGTGTGGTTACTGATGCCGAAAATTTGCCGTTGCCTGGCGTAACTGTTAAATTAAAGGGCACCACCATTGCGGTAAGTACCGACGGGCAGGGCAAATACAGCATTACCATTCCAGATCCGAATGGCGTGTTGGTTTTTACCTTTCTGTCTTTCACCACGCAGGAAGTAGCTGTGAGTGATCGCTCAAACATCAACATTAAAATGGTTGAAGAATCAAAAACACTAAATGAAGTAGTGGTAGTTGGTTATGCAACACAAAAGAAAAAGGATTTAACTGGTGCTATTACGGTAGTTAATATATCCGACATGACCAAAACACCGTCGGGCTCTATCAACGAACAATTGCAAGGGCAGGCGGCCGGTGTGTCTATTACCACTTCAGGCCAACCCGGTCAGGAACCGGATATCCACATTCGTGGGATCAACACCTTTGGCGATAACACACCGCTTTATGTAATTGATGGTGTACCAACGTCCGATGCGAGCACGATAAATCCTAATGATGTGGAGAACCTGCAAATATTGAAGGATGCAGGTGCTGCCTCTATTTATGGATCAAGAGCTGCAAACGGTGTAATTATCATCACTACAAAAAAAGGTACCGGAAAAGTAAAAATTCAGTACGATGGCTATTATGGTTTGCAGGTGCCCAAAAGCGGGAATGTTTGGCATACGTTAAATCCGCAGGAAACGGACGACCTTAAACTGGAAGCCGAAAAAAATTCGGGCTTAACTGATTTTTCAGACCAGCAATATGGCAACGGGCCAACTTATGTACTGCCCGATTATATTGAACCAGCTGGTACATTCGCAGGCGATCCGTCTGTTAATCCTTCGCTTTACTATGTAAATCCAAACTATACCGATCCTAACGACTACAATAATTTTTACCGGATTGTAAAGGCAAATAAAACAGGTACCGATTGGTTCCACGAGCTATTTAAAACCGCTCCGATAACCAATCAGAATATCTCTTTGAGCCAGGGTAATGAGCAGGGTAGTTATTTGTTTTCTTTAAACTATTTTGATCAGCAGGGAACTTTAATTGATACTTACGACAAGCGTTACACCATCCGCTCCAATAGCCAGTATAACGTAAGTAAGCATTTTAGGGTTGGCGAAAACATGGCTTATTCGGTGACCGATAATCCACAAGTAACCATAAATAACCCGGATGCTGTTTTGGCGATGGGCTTTAGGGAGCAGCCAATTATCCCGGTATATGATATTATGGGTAATTATGCCGGCGGCGATGGCCCGGGTTTGGGCGATGCCGCTAATCCGGTAGCTGTACAAGAGCGTACAAAAAACGATAAATATTTATCGTATCGCTTATTTGGTAACGTTTTTGCCGAAGCAGACCTTGACAAGCATTTTACCTTGCGCACTTCGTTCGGTGGTTCATTAAATTCAAGTACTGCGCATTCGTTCCAGTATCCTACTTACGAAAATGCTGAAAATACGTCCACAAACCAATACAACGCAAGTTCGGCCAGCGCTTATGATTACACCTGGACAAATACATTAGCCTACCACGAAACTTTTGGTAAACATGACCTTAAGGTTTTGGTGGGTACCGAAGCTAATAGAAACGGCGACAGCGGTTTAGGAGGCAGCACACAGGGCTATTATTCATTTGATCCTAACTACGTAAATCTTTCAACAGGTACAGCTTCTTCTGCAAGTAACTACAGTTATCACGATGCACCGCGATCATTGTTTTCATACATTGGCAGAGTTGATTATGCCTATAATGATAAATACCTGCTAAGCGGTACTTTAAGGCGCGATGGATCATCGGCATTTATAAGCCAATATGGTTGGTTCCCGGCGGGTAGTGCAGGCTGGCGGATTTCGCAGGAAGATTTTATGAAGAATATTTCATGGATCTCTGATTTGAAAATTCGCGGAGGTTATGGTGTTATGGGTAATCAGAACAATATCCCAAGTGGTAACCAATACACTAATTTCTCAAGCTCCATTGCACAGTCTTATTATGGTATTAATGGAGCAAGTATAATCCCGGGGTATTATGGAAGTACAGCTGGAAACCCTAATGCGATATGGGAGAAAGATATTAATAGCAACATAGGTATTGATGCCACATTGTTTCATGATATGCTCTCTTTTACTATTGATTATTATCGTAAGGATATTAATGACCTGCTTTTTAACCCGCAATTGCCCGGTACCTACGGTAATGCAACCCCACCTTTCGTAAACATTTCAGCGATGAAAAATACCGGTATTGATGCTTCGGTGACAGGTAACTTTAAATTCAGTTCAGACTTTAAAATGACCTCAACCTTATCCATCACTACTTATAATAATACCATCAAAAGCATAGCTGGCGATCAAACTTATTTTGATACTGACTTTGGACGCAGAGTTGGAGCAAACCTGGTACGTAATGAGGTGGGCCATTCGGTTGGCGAGTTTTACGGTTATAAAGTTGTTGGCTTTTGGAATACGCAAGCCGAAATTGACGCGGCAAATGCCAAAGCCCAAAAAGCAACTGGCGATCCGAACGCGGTTTATGAGCAGGACATGGGTTTAGGCCGATTTAAATATGCCGACGTAAATGGCGATGGTCAGATAACTGACGCAGATCGCACCTTCCTGGGAAACCCGAATCCGAAGTTTAGCGGAGGCCTTAATTTAGGATTTACTTATAAGAACTTTGATTTCAGTATATTCTTGTATGGTGTATATGGTAACAAAATTTGGAACAACGTAAGATACTGGAGAGATTTTTACTCATCGTACGAAACTGCTAAGAGCACTACTGCACTGTATGACTCATGGACTCCACAGCACATGAATGCAACTGCGCCAATACAGGAGCTTAACAGTTATTTTAGTACCAATGGCGTGGCCAACTCTTATTTTGTAGAGAATGGGTCGTACCTGAGGGCAAAAAATATGCAGATCGGTTACAATTTTTCACCTGCATCATTAAAAAAGGTAGGCATCAGCAGAATGAGAGTGTATTTATCAGCAGCTAACTTATTTACCATCACCAGCTATACTGGCTTAGATCCTGAGCTTCCTAGCACACAAAGTGATCCGTCAAATAAAACATCAACTGATTTTGGAGTTGATGAGGGTACTTATCCAAGCTCGCGTACATTTTTATTAGGCTTTAATCTTTCATTATGATGAATATTTTAAATATAACCAGTATGAAAAAATCAAGATATATCATAATGCTTGCGGTATTAGGCATTATGTCCACAACTAATTCGTGTAAAAAATCATATTTAGATTCACCACAAACAGGCGCAATAAGCCTTGAGCTTTTGGAAACCAAAGCCGGGGTAGATGGATTATTGGTAGGCGCTTACAGTGCACTGCGCGCAATAGAAGCCGACGGCCAGGCTTTCGGTGGCGGCGACTCATGGCAGGCATCGCCTGATAACTGGATCTACGGCGGTGTGGCCGGTGGCGATGCACACAAAGGCAGTAACGCCGGCGACCAGGACCCGATAGCAGCAATTGCCGTGTTTTCGCCAATTGCAAGTAATCCGTTTTTTAACACCAAATGGGTTTCTGATTACGAGGGGATTACCCGCTGCAACAACGTAATTAAAGCGGCTACAAAAACGCCAGGGTATTCTGCAACTGATTTGGCTAATATTTTAGGACAGGCAAGGTTTTTAAGAGGTCATTATTATTTCGATCTGAAAAAGATGTTTAATAATGTGCCTTATATTGATGAAACCACAACCGACCTTATCCAGCCAAACACAACAGACATTTGGCCAAAAATTGAAGCTGATTTTACCTATGCTTACAATAATCTGCCTTCAACACAATCAGATGTTGGCCGTGCAAATAAATGGGCAGCAGGAGCATACCTTGCAAAAACATATATGTATGAGCAAAAATATGCTGCTGCAAAAGCTGTTTTTGACCCGGTTATTACAACTGGTGTAACATCAGGAGGTTTAGCTTATGCTTTAACAGCAAAGTTTCATGACAATTTTAATGCCGATACAAAAAATAATTCCGAATCGGTATTTGCCATACAGGCGCTTTCAAACTCCGATCCGGGCGGTATAACCCAGGCCAATGACGGTGACAGGTTAAATTATCCTTATGGCACCACCAGCCCATTTGATTGCTGTAGCTTTTACCAGCCAACTATTGATCTGGCCAATCACTTCCGCACCAATCCGGCAACCGGTTTGCCTTATCTGGATGATTATGATACGCAAGGTGTAAAAACTGATATGGGGCTATTGTCTTCAGATTCGTTTACGCCTGACGCAGGCACCATTGATCCAAGGTTAGACTGGACCGTTGGCCGCCGCGGCATCCCGTATCTTGACTGGGGCTTGCATCCCGGTAACGACTGGATCAGAGATCAACAATTTTCTGGACCTTATTCGCCAATTAAACATGTTTACACCCAGGCCGAGCAGAATGTTAACGGCGACCAGCACTCCTGGGGACCGGGTTCATCGATTAATTACTGTATCATCCGTTTTGCCGATGTGCTGTTGTTGGCAGCCGAAGCAGAGGCCCAGTTAGGGAATCTGCAAAAAGCCCAGGATTATGTAAATATGGTGCGTAACCGTGCAGCAAACCCGGATGGTTTTGTGTATCAGTATGTTGATAACAGTAACCCATTAAATGGTTTCTCAACGACACCGGCAGCTAACTATTTGGTAAGTCCTTATCCTGCCGGAACATTCGCTGGTAGTGGATTGGCTTACTCGCTCAAAGCAATTTATTACGAGCGGCAACTGGAGCTTGCAATGGAAGGTCACCGCTTTTTTGACGTGGTAAGATGGGGAATTGCAGACCAGGCATTGAATGGCTACCTGCAATTTGAAAGCCAGCTAACTACCGATATAACAGGCGGTCACTTTACAAAAGGCCGCAACGAATATTACCCGATACCACAGGCACAAATTGACCTTATGGTGAAAGGCGGTAAGAGCGTACTTAAACAAAACCCGGGATATAATTAATTTAATCATTATCCTGATTAACATAAGGAGGCTGACCCTAAAAGGTTAGCCTCCTTTTTTTGTGGCATTAACAGAGAAGTTGGAAAGATGTTGTGTCCTTATCTCTATTAAACGCAAGCAGGGGTGATACACAAACATTCCATCGCATACAGCTTTTAACAACTCATTAATTATTTGTACCTTAAAAAAATTAAACCACTTCTTTTTAGTTTAAAAGATTTTTAATTTAATATTTGCAATCCCTATTGGTTTTAATTTTTTTATGAAGTACTTACTGCTATCCGCTTTAATGGTGTGTGCCCTGTTTTTTAATCTTGATTGCAGGGCGCAGTCAACTACGGATAGTTTGTTAAATACGCTGCATGTTGCTTTGGCCAATAAAGACACCTACGTAAAAAAGAAGCTTGAGAATATAGATAGCTTAAAACGGCAATTGGTAGCGGCCGGTACGCAAAAACAGAAATACACAGTATATGAATCACTTTATGATCAGTACAAATCATTCAGTTACGATTCATCATACAATTATGCCAAAAAGCTGGAAGCAACCTCGCTACAGTTAAATGATCCGGCGCTTATAGCATCCGCCAAAATGAAACTGGCGTTTACGCTGCTTTCATCGGGGCTATTTAAAGAAACGCTGGAGAAATTAAACAGTATTAACCCTAATTCGCTATCAGTAAAGGATAAGGCTGATTATTACTATATAAAAGGCCGTACTTATTTTGACCTGGCGGACTACAACCGGAATCCGGATTTTACTGCAATTTATAACCCGATAGGTAGTGCCTATATAGATTCTGCACTCGCACTAAGTAAACCGGGATCATTTGGTTATTTAGAGCTAAAGGGGCTAAAAGATTTGCGAACAGGTAATTTTAATGATGGCAAAGCAACCTATTTTGCTTTGTTAAAAATTCCCGGCTTAACGCCTCATCAATTTGCAGTTAATGCATGTTGCCTTAGTTATATTAATGAAGTAGATGGCTCGCCCGAAGAATCATTGAATTTATTGATAAGGGCATCCATATCTGATATCCAATCGGCAACCAAAGAAACTGTTGCCAGCTATAAACTGGCCGATATATTGTTTAAGAAAGGTGATATTGCCGATGCCTATACCTTTATTAAACAGGCTATGGACGATGCTACATTTTACGGCGCTTTGCAGCGACAGGTTAAAATAAGCAGCATATTGCCCATTATTGAGGCACAATGGATCAACCAGATTGAGCACCAGAAAAAACTGCTTTATACCTACTCCTTTATCATTACCCTGCTGGTTATTTTTGTTTTGGTGTTTGCCTACATCATATTTAAACAGTTGAAAAAGCTGCGCGCCGCTGATGAATTGATTAAAGCTGCCAACATATCCCTGCAAGAAAATAACAAGGTACTGGAGGAACTTAACCGCAATTTAAGTACGGCAAATAAGATCAAGAACGAATACATTGGCTATTATTTTAACATCAATTCTATTTATATTGAAAAGCTGGAGAGTTTCCAAAAATCGCTTGATAAGAAATTAAGCAGCAAACGGTATGAAGACGCACAGGCTGCCGTTAAAAATCTTAATCTCGAAAACGAACGGCAATTGCTGTTCCACACTTTTGATAAAGTATTTCTCCGCCTTTTTCCTGATTTCATTAATGAGTTCAATGCTCTGTTTAATGCCGGCGAAGAAATAGGTGTTCCCGAAGGGCAATTGCTCAGTACCGAACACCGGATATTTGCGCTGATAAGAATGGGCATTCATGACAATGACCGCATTGCCAAACTGCTGGGCTATTCGGTTAATACCATTTACTCCTACAAAAACCGCATCAAGAACAAATCTTTTATCGCAAACGATGAGTTTGAAGACAAGATTATGGAGATTGAAGCCGTTTAAACGCATATTATCCCAACATTAAATCTATATTGGCTTCATTTCTGACTGTTTTTAACTAATTGATAGTTAGGTAATTACAAAAAATATTCTGCTTTTATTTTCTATATTAAGCATTCGCGCTATTGTTCGCAAGTTTTTCACTTCTTTCCTTTGAATTGGATTTACGGCTACACCGTATCCAAAACCAATTTTAAATTATAACCAATTAATTAATGAAAAAGATTTACTTTTTGAGGTACAGTTTTCTGTTGCTTTTTATTTGCTTGTCGAGCTGGGCGATGGCCCAAACAAGTACAATATCGGGCCGGGTAATTGACGAAGACAATCAACCGTTGCCGGGTGCAACTGTTGTGTTGAAAGGCACCACTAACAGTGCCGCTACTGATGTAAACGGCTATTTTACGCTGTTAAAAGTGCAGTCGGGCCAACAGGTGCTCGTGGTGCGGTTTGTTGGCTATCAGTCGCTTGAGCAACCTGTAAATGTAACGGGTGCTGTAAATGTTAACATTCAATTAAAACCAACATCGGCTTTATTAAACGAAGTGGCTGTAATTGGTTATGGTACCGTTAAAAAGAAGGATGCAACCGGTGCTATTGATGTAGTTACTGCTAAAGATCTTAATAAAGGCGCGGTAAACTCAATTCAGGATGCACTTGTTGGTAAGCTTGCGGGCGTTACCGTTACTTCGGGTTCTGGTGCTCCGGGTAATAGTTCAACCATCCTTATACGAGGCACTACTTCGCTTAATGCAAGTACCGATCCATTAATAGTAGTAGATGGGGTTCCTATTAATAATCAGTTGCCGGGCGGCAGTGCCAATATTTTGACTGCTATCAATCCTGATGATGTTGAAAACGTTACGGTATTGAAAGATGCTTCGGCAACTGCAATTTTTGGTTCACGCGGGTCAAGCGGTGTAATTATGATCACCACCAAACGTGGTACCAAAAAATTGAGTATCAATTATAATACTACAGCTTCATTATCAATACTTCCTAAAGAAGTACCGGTTTACAATGCGCAGCAGTTCCGTGATATTGTGAATCAGACTTATCCTGGTCAAACGGCTGTTACCTCGTTATTGGGTAGCGCTAATACCGACTGGCAGAAGCAGATATATCAAGATGCGTTTGGTAATAATCAAAACCTTAGTATTGCTGGAAGTACCAAAATAATGCCTTACCGTGTATCTGTTGGGTATGATGATGCCGATGGTATTTTAAAAACCTATAATTTTCAGCGTACTACAGTTGGTATTAACTTAGATCCAAGCTTTTTTCATAAGACTTTAAATGTTCATGTAAACATAAAAGGTTTATATAACCCCAATAACTTTGCAGACCAGAGTGCTGTAGGCAGCGCCGTAAACTATGATCCAACGCAACCGGTTTATAACGGCAACACACGTTACAGAGGGTATACAACCTGGACAACAGGCGGAATTGCCGATATTAACGGAGATCCGGTTACATTGGCTACTGCAAATCCGGTAGCACGCCTGGATGAAACGGACAATAAATCAACCAGCAAAAGAAGCATAGGTAATATTCAGTTTGATTATAAAATACCCGGTATTGAAGGGTTAAAGGCTAATTTGAACCTGGGTTACGATTATCAGTACACTTTTGGTTTGAATAACGTATTGACTAATACACCTTGGGTTTCTTTGCCGGTTGCCCTGGGCGGTCAAAAGAAAACATATAATGATGGCAACCACAATGCTTTGGCTGAGTTTTTCTTGAATTACGCAAGGAATCTGAAATCAATTTCGAGTGTGATTGATGTAACCGGTGGTTATTCTTTCTCTGATTTTTATAATTATGGTAACAATGTAAATGCAGATTATAACGAAACATTGGTAACCATGTCTCCTTACAAGACTGATTATAAATTAATCTCATTTTTTGGAAGAGCCAACTACACTTTCGAGGATAAGTATGAACTTACCTTTACGGTAAGGGATGATGGAACTTCAAGATTTGCTCCGCAATACCGTTTTGGTGTTTTCCCGGCAGGTGGATTTGCCTGGAAAATTATGGATGAAGATTTTATGAAAGGTAGCAAAGTGTTCACTAACCTTAAATTACGTTTAGGTTATGGTACCACAGGTCAGCAGGATATACCGGGTAATAACTATCCATACCAGGCAGTTTTCTTAAAAAGTGACGCATCTTCAAGATATCAGTTCGGAGATTCCTTTTACTATACCTTACGACCTAACCCGTACGATGCAGGTATAAAATGGGAATCAACTACCACAAGTAACGTTGGTATTGACTTTGGTTTCTTTAACAACCGCTTAACCGGTAGTGTTGACGGATATTACAAAAAAACCTCTAACCTGCTTAATACAGTTATAGTGCCTGCATTAACCAATTTTGGTTCAGAAGTGCTTAAAAACGTTGGAAGCATGGAAAATAAAGGAGCTGAGTTAGCCTTAAATGCCATTATTATTGATCAAACCGACTGGCATTGGAGATTAGGTTATAACGTAAGCTTTAATAAAAACAAAATAACAAATCTGGTAGGTTCTAACTCACCTGGTTATGTTCAGGCAAATACTAATTCTACTATTGCCGGAACAACGTCGGGGTTAATACAATATAATACAGTAGGCCTGCCAATTAATTCTTACTACGTTTTCCAGCAATTGTATAATAAAAACGGAAAACCGATTGAAGATGGCTATGTAGATCGCAATCATGATGGTGTGATCAATAGCGCCGACATGTATTTTGATCATAGCCCTAACCCAACAGTAACAATGGGTATTAATTCAGATGTTGCTTACAAAAGATTTGATTTTAGCTTTTCGGGCAGGTTAAGTTTAGGCAACTATAATTACAACAATGTGGCTGCAAACAGTACTTACTTTAGCACTCATTCATCATTAGGTTACTTACAAAATCAAACGACCGCTGCAAGTTTAACGCAATTTTCAAATCAACCACTGATGACCAACCAGTCAGATTATTACATACAAAATGCTTCTTTTTTCAGAATGGATAATATGAACGTGGGTTACAATTTCCCATCATATTTGAAAAATAAACTAAAATTAAGGCTTAGCGCGGGTGTGCAAAATGTATTTGTGATTACTCCTTATAAAGGTTTAGATCCTGAAATAGTAAGTGGCCTGGATAATAATTTCTTCCCAAGGCCACGTATTTATCAACTTGGTTTAAACGCTAATTTTTAATTTAAACGATCATGAAAACATATAAAATATTTTCAATTCAGGCAGTCATGATAGCCATGCTTGCTTGTTCATGCACAAAAGAACTTAATACTATACCCATTGATCCAACTGTAACCACATCTGGTAATGTGTACAGTACGCCTGTATCTTACAAAGAAGGTTTGGCAAAATTATACGTGTCAATGGCGGTATCAGGCCAAAAGATAGATTTCTCTGCAAATGATTTGGTGGCAGCAGATCAGGGAACCGCTTGCTTTTTGCGTGAATACTGGTCGGCCCAGGAAGTAACTACCGATGAGTGTATTAACGCATGGGGCGACGGTGGTTTAGTTGAATATCACGGTGGTATTTGGTCTGATCAAAATCTTTATGTAGGGTTAATGTACCAAAGGATATTTGTAAACATAGCCTACTGCAACGAATATATCAGAGATGTAAATGCGAAGCTTGGATCTCTTACCGGCACCGAGAAAAGCGATGTTACACAATACCTTGCCGAAGCCAGATTTTTAAGGGCTTACTTTTACGAGTGTGCTATGGATATGTACGGCAACGTTCCTTTTGCAACAGAAGCTGATTTGCCGGGTACATTTATACCTAAACAAATTTCGAGGGGCGATTTATTTAAATACATAGAATCAGAATTAATTGCAATACAGCCTACACTTGCTGATGCTGGCGCTAATGAGTATGCCCGTATTGATAAGGCTGCTGACTGGGCTTTGTTAAGCAGAATATATTTAAATGCAAAGGTGTTTACCGGTACCGATAGATCTACCGATTGTATTACCTACTGTAATAAAATCATTAGCTCAGGCAAATATTCTTTACATCCAAGTTATGCGAATTTGTTTTTGGCTGATAATAACGGCTATCGCGATGAGATGATTTTACCATTAGCCGAAGACGGAACAAACACCGAAAGCTATGGCGATCTAACCTTTATTATCCATGCCGCTGTTGGTGGTTCCGAAGATGCTACCAATGAATTTGGTATTGCATCAGGCGGTTGGGCCGGTAACCGGATGACTAACACGTTTGTAACCAGGGTATTCCCTGATGCATCAGGCAATACAGATAAAAGGGCTATTTTTTATACATCAGGACAAACCCTTGGCCCAATAACTCAGCCAACTGTGTTTTCACAAGGATACCTTTGTGCTAAATTCAAAAATGTTACCTCAACAGGTGCACTGGGTTCAAATACAACTTTTGTGGATACAGATTACCCGTTGTTCAGACTATCTGAAATCTATTTGAACTATGCTGAAGCTGTATTACGCGGAGGTGCCGGAGGCGATGCCGGTACTGCACTATCACTGGTGAATAAAATAAGAGAGCGAGCTTATGGAGGCGTATCAGGCGATATAGATGCTTCGCAGCTAACCTTAAACTTTATGATAGATGAGCGTGGGCGTGAGCTTTATTGGGAAGGTTTCAGAAGAACGGATCTTATCAGGTTTGGCCTATTTACCGGCGGAGCTTATTTATGGGATTTTAAAGGGAACGTACAGGCAGGCGTTGCTACAGACGCGCACTTAAACCTGTTCCCGTTACCTGCATCTGACAGGCAAAATAATCCAAACTTAGTTCAAAATCCAGGATACGGAAATTAAAATCACGATCATGAAAAAAATATTAATTATAATGATGGCATTTGCAGCGTTATCTTCTTGCAAAAAAGAGGAGAAGGTAACCGTTGCAGCCAATATCAAAGCTTCGGTTCTTTCATCCCCAACAGATGGAACGGCAATTGTTGTTACCCCGGCCGATTCTGCACAAACATTAAACGTCAAATGGTCAACGCCTGATTACGGTGTATCGGCAGTTGTAAGTTACTTTGTTCAGGTTGATTCATTAGGGAACAACTTTAAGAAACATGTAACGCTGGGTAACCTTACATCAACTACCTCACTGTCATTAAGCTACGGTACTTTAAATAGTCAGCTACTGGCCGGACTGAACCTAAGGCCAAATGCCACCACTACAGTTGAGTTTAGGGTAGGATCAGCAATATATGGTGTTGATACTGTTTACTCACAAATTGTTAAAGTAGCAGTAACCACGCTTCAGCCTAATCAGCTTTGGCTGCCTGGTTCGTACGAAGGCTATAACCCTGCTGCGGCACCTACCATACCAGCGCTTGTTACTAACCCAACAAGCTATGAAGGTTATGTTTATTTTAGTGCATCAGGAAACTTTAAGTTTACATCTAACCCGGATTATACCCATGTTATTTATGGTGATGGCGGAAATGGTAAATTAACTAAAACAGGTAACCCTGCCGACATATTATTAAATAATGCCGGGGTATATTTGGTTGATGCTGACATAACCAATCTAACGTATTCGTCAACATTCATCAGCACCATTGGTGTTATTGGTTCTGCTACCCCGCAGAACTGGGGTGTATCAACGCCGATGACTTATAATGTTGCAACCGGGTTATGGTCTGTTCAGGTAGCCCTGGTACCGGGAGCCATTAAATTCAGAGCTAACGATGCATGGGATATTAACTATGGCCCTGCAGACAGTAATGCCTTAACAGGTACGCTTATCTTTAATGATCCGGGTGCAGTTACTATTACAGATGCAGGTACTTATACCGTAACATTGGATATGACCAAGTCTACCCAAAAAGCATACGCTTATACTATTGTCAAAAATTAATCCATATAAGAACAGCCGGAATATTAATACCCGGCTGTTCTTAATTAATATCTCATGAATAAAAAATATCTCGGTCTCGCTCTGTTTTTTTCTTTGTTTCTTTTTAGAACGGGTTTTTGCCAGCGAAGTCCGGTAACAACCGTGGGTAATGTAGTTGATGTAAAAACAGATCAGCAAAAAATCACCCTAAAAACCAATAATGCTTACGCCGAAATAACCGTTTATACACCATCAGTTATAAGGGTAAGGATAGACAACCAGCCGCTCGGACCCGATTTTTCGTACGCAGTTGTTGGGAAAATTATACCGGCTAAGGTTAACATCACACAAAATGAGCACGAAATCATTGTTCTTACCGATTCTGTTAAGGCCATTATTGAGAAAGCTCCATTTTCAGTTGCCTTTTATACACCAGATGGACAGGTAATTAATGAAGATGAAAAAGGTTTAACTACTTCATGGGCCGGCCAATCGGTAACAACCTATAAAAAACTGCAAGACGATGAGCATTTTATTGGTTTAGGCGAAAAAACCGGGAATCTTGACAGAAAGGGAAACGGATACACCAACTGGAATTCGGATGTTTATGGCTATAGCGTTAGCCAGGACCCGCTTTATTCAACAATCCCTTTTTACATAGGTATTCACCATAATTTAAACTATGGTATATTTATGGATAATACCTACCAAAGCGATTTTAACTTTGGAGCCAGCAATAATCGCTTTTCATCATTTGGTGCTCGTGGCGGCGAAATGAACTATTATTTCATTTATCATAAGCGGGTTGCTGACATCATTACTTCATATACTTATTTAACCGGCCGTATGCCTTTGCCGCCTATGTGGGCGCTTGGCTATCAGCAAAACAGGTATAGTTATTATCCCGAAGCGGAGGTGATGCGAATTGCACATACCCTGCGCGAAAAAAGAATCCCTGCCGATGGAATCACTTTGGATATTCATTACATGGATAGATACCAGCTTTTTACGTGGGACAAAAACCGCTTCCCAGACCCTGCCGGGATGAATGCGGAGCTCAATAAACTAAACTTTAAAACCACGGTGATTGTTGATCCCGGTATTAAAGTAGAAAAAGGTGCCGCAGCTTATGAAAGCGGATTAAAAGACGATGTGTACCTGAAATATACCGATGGCCAGCCATATACCGCACAGGTTTGGCCGGGCTGGTGTAATTTCACTGATTTTACCAGCGAAAAGGGCCGTAACTGGTGGCACAAACAAGTTAAGTTTTTTGCTGCATCAGGCGTTAGCGGTATCTGGAACGACATGAACGAGTTTTCGACATGGGGACAAAAAATACCGGATAACCTGATATTTAATTATGATGGGAACCCAACAAATAATATGGGAGCCCATAACGTTTACGGATTGGAAATGGCACGTTCGAGCTATGAGGGTGCCCGCGAACAGTTTAAGGAACGTCCTTTTGTTTTGTCGCGCTCGGGTTACGCAGGCTTACAGCGTTACTCGGCCTTATGGACCGGTGACAACCGTGCCGAAGATGATCACATGTTGCAAGGCGTGCGTTTGCTGGGCAGTTTGGGCTTAAGCGGTGTTTCTTTTACAGGGATGGATATTGGCGGTTTTACAGGTAATGCTACC
>OLKV01000207.1_pt1 | contig 37106 bp, 43 predicted proteins | sample 1604391 | NCBI WGS metagenome assembly OLKV01 (sample SAMEA104055711, study PRJEB20765) | soil metagenome | isolation source: soil | reverse complement strand
GTTTCTTTCGCTGCTTGCAAAGGTAAAGGTGCTGCTGGTGCTGATTCTACTAAAGTAGATTCAACTGTTAAAATTGATTCTGTGAAAAAAGACTCAACTGTTAAAGTTGATTCAACTAAAAAAGACACTACTAAAAAAGATACTACTAAGAAAAAATAATCTTAGTTTTTCTGTTAATTTTAGTTTTTATCAAAAGGTAATTTGTGATTTTTTTTAAATCATGGGTTACCTTTTGACGTTTTGGGTATTAATTGGAAACTATTTAATCACTTAAAGAAAAAATTAACATGAAAAATGCATTCAAAATGGGCGCTTTAGCCTTAGTTATCGCAGTTTCTTTCGCTGCTTGCAAAGGTAAAGGTGCTGCTGGTAGCGCAGATTCAGCTAAAGCAGATTCAGCTAAAATGGATTCAGCTAAAATGACTGATACAACTAAGAAAGTTGCTGATACTACTAAAAAAGCTGACACAACTAAAAAAGCTGACACAGCTAAAATGAAAAAAATGTAATTTCATTTTTCAAGAAAACAAAAAAGCTCCTGGAAATTTCCGGGAGCTTTTTTGTTTTATCCCTATCCCATACAAAAGGCCTTTTGTTTTTCCTTTTCCATTTCGTCTAAATAATTATTTTTGCCCGCAAATATGCGGATATGGGCAAGCAAATAATATCAATAAACCACGCTACCGTAAGGTATTTGAATAGTACGCTATTTTCTAATTTAAATTTTGCGGTTAATACAGCTGAACATTGGGCTTTGATAGGCGAAAGCGGATCGGGCAAGAGCGCTTTGCTGCAAACCATTGCAGGCAGGTTTAATATCACCGGCGGCGATATTGAATATATATTTTTTGATGATTTTTTAAAATCTACCGACCATTCTGACGCTAACCTAACCTATCACAAATTGATTGCATTGGTTGAGCCCAAACATCATTTTAAAAATCTATCAAACACCGCCGATTTTTATTATCAGCAACGCTATAATTCGTCAGACTCAGAAGACGCTTTAACAGTTGAACAGTATCTTCAATCTATAATTGCATTGCCGCGCAAAAATGCCTCGTGGAATTTTGATAAAGCGGTTACTTTATTAAAGTTGAGCGAATTATTAAACAAGCAGATTATTAAACTATCTAACGGCGAAACCAAAAGATTAATGATTGCTGCCGCGCTGATAAAAAACCCACTATTATTATTGCTTGATAGCCCTTTAACCGGACTTGATGCACAAACCCGCGCAGCATTTAATGTTATTATTGATGAGATAACGACATCGGGTATCACAGTGATTATGGCAACTTCGCCTTACGAAATTCCTGGAGCCATTACGCATGTTGCCGTTTTAAAAAATGGAACCATTAGCAAGGTTATGCTAAAAGATAGTTTTGACCCGGCGTTATTTATGGGGGATAGCAAGGACGAAATCAATAAGGAAGAATTAAGATCGTTATTAAGCGGCGGCGAGGCACAATCTGTATACGAGTTTATTGTTAAAATGAACGGCGTGCATATTAAATATGGCGATAAAGTAATACTTGATAAAGTAAACTGGCAGATAATGCCCGCCGAAAGATGGGCCTTACTTGGGCCAAACGGAGCCGGCAAATCAACATTACTTAGTTTGATAAATGGAGATAATCCGCAGGCTTATGCTAATGACATCATATTATTCGACAAAAAGCGTGGCACGGGCGAGAGTATCTGGGACATAAAAAGCAAGATCGGCTTTATGTCGCCAGAGTTGCATCAGTATTTCCCCACTGATAACAGTTGTTTGCAGGTAATCGAGTCAGGCTATTATGATACTTTAGGGTTATTCAGGCCCTCGCAAAAAACAAAGGCCGAAACCGCGCTCCGCTGGATGAAAGCTTTAGAAATTGAAAAATATGCCCGTGTATTACTCAAAAATATACCGGCAAGCGCCCAACGCTTATGTTTACTGGCCCGCGCATTGATCAAAAACCCCGCCCTGCTTATTTTTGATGAACCATGCCAGGGTTTGGATGCACATCAGCAACTGCACTTTAAAAACCTGATAGATACTATTTGCAGCATAAGCAATGTTACACTAATTTATGTTTCGCATTATCAGCACGAAATCCCGGATAGCGTGACGAAGGTTTTGAGGTTGGATAAGGGGATAAACACTAATCCCCACGAATTTGACCGGACTTCACAAATCTAATCGATAATTTTCGATCCGGGCATATTAACAGAATTGTCAACTTCGTGAAATTCATGTAAATAAATTCGTAAAAATTAGTGGCTATAGGATTATATTTGCACATGAACACTGCCGATCTGTTGCAACGCGCTTTGCGCTTTGAATTTTTAAGTCAGGATGAAGGGGTTTACCTCTATCATAATGCTTCCACAGCCGATTTGATGTATACCGCTAACGAACTGCGTAAAATACAGGTTCCGCATGGCAAAGTTACCTGGCAGATAGACCGTAATGTAAACACCACCAACGTTTGTATTGCCAACTGCAAATTCTGCAACTTTTTCCGCAGACCAGGTCACGAGGATAGCTATATTACTGATATAGAAACCTATAAGCAAAAAATAGAAGAAACTTTCCGTTACGGAGGCGATCAGTTGCTATTGCAAGGCGGTCATCATCCAGATTTAGGATTAAAATTTTATGCTGATACCTTCAGGCAATTAAAAGAACTATACCCTACCCTTAAGCTGCACTCATTAGGGCCGCCAGAGATTGCGCACGTTGCCAAGCTGGAAGGCATGAGCCATATTGATGTTTTAAGAGAACTAAAAGCAGCAGGTTTGGATTCATTACCCGGTGCCGGAGCCGAAATATTAAATGATCGCGTGCGCCGCTTAATAAGTAAAGGCAAATGTGGTGGTAAAGAGTGGCTGGATGTTATGCGTGCAGCACATCAGCTTAACCTGCCAAGCTCAGCCACAATGATGTTTGGACATATTGAAACCATTGAAGAACGTTTTGAGCATTTGGTTTGGATTCGCGAAGTACAATCAGAAAAACCAGAGGATGCTTATGGCTTTGTAGCATTTATCCCATGGCCGTTTCAGGACGACGGCACATTGCTTCGCAAAGTAAGAGGCATTACCAATAATGTAACCGGCGATGAATATATCCGCATGATAGCTTTGAGCCGCATAATGCTGCCGAATATTAAAAACATACAGGCATCGTGGTTAACGGTTGGCAAGCAAGTAGCACAAATTTGTTTACATGCCGGCGCTAATGATTTTGGATCAATAATGATCGAAGAAAATGTAGTATCAGCAGCAGGTGCACCACATCGGTTTACCGCAAAGGGTATCCAGGATTCTATTAAAGAGGCCGGTTTTGAACCACAGCTTCGTACCCAAAAATACGAATGGCGTCAAATCCCAGCACAAATAGAAGAGCAGGTGATCAATTATTAGTGTGCGTTAACAATTCCACATCTTTTCTTTACTTTCGGACTTTACTGACTTTTCCGACTTTCGGACTTATATGGAAGATATTGAACAATATATTGAGGCATTAATATTTGTATCGGAACAAAGCATCCGTACCGAAGAAATTATTTACTGTCTCCAGGCGGCCTTCAGCACCGATTTTACTGAGGAGGATATTAATGGTTACCTGCTTCGCATCACCCAAAAATATCAGGACAAACAATTTGCTATTGAATTAATAAAAGTGAGCAATGGCTACCAATTTTTAACAAAAAAGGCCTATCACCAGGTTATTAGCCTGCTGCAGATGCAGCGTTCAAAGAAGAAACTAAGCCAGGCGGCTTTAGAGACCCTGGCAATCATTGCCTACAAACAACCGGTTACCAAGCCGGATGTTGAACAGATCCGCGGGGTGAATTGCGATTACTCGATCCAAAAATTGCTCGAAAAAGAGCTGATTGGGATTGTTGGGAAGTCGGAAGCACTTGGAAAACCAATACTCTACGGAACCAGTAGTATGTTTATGGATTATTTCGGTATTAATAGCATAAATGAACTCCCTCAAATAAAGGAGTTTACAGAAAACACATCGTCAATTGGCGAGCAAACCGAGTAATTTTTGTGAATTAAAATAATTTCAAAATCTTGTTTTAATAAAAATGATTTTGATTATTTTTACTTAGAAAAACAATTAACGGCATTTAAATAAAAAGAAAATTTGCTTTTAAATGCTTTTAACTTATTATTGAAAAAAGTTTTACTATAAAATTCATGGCAATGGGAACTCCAAAAAAACCTGTAAACAAGAAAGTTAGTTCTAAAAACACGGGCGAGGATGAAGACGATGACGATAGCATGCTTGATCAGCCGTCTAAGAAAAAGGTAGTTGATGAGGATGATGACTTTGACGGTCCGTTAGATGATATCGGTTTTGAGAATTACGACGAGGACGACGACGACGATTATTAATTATTAACGATATAAACCCCCTTTTTAAGCATTCAGACTATGCCTCTGGATGCTTTTTTTATAGCTATAACTACCAAAGATGATCATAACCGAAGTAAAGGATAAAGCAACAAAAAAAGCTTTTTTAAAGGTAGCTCACATTATTTACAAAAACGATGATGTTTGGGTTTGCCCGCTGGATAATGATATTGAAGCGGTTTTTGATCCGGCTAAAAACAACTTTCATCAAAATGGTAAATGCACCAGATGGATCCTTACGGACGATAGCGGACAGTTAATTGGCCGTATTGCCGCTTTTATAAATAATAAAAAAGCATTTAATTATGAGCAGCCAACAGGAGGCATGGGATTTTTTGAATGTATAAATGATGAGAAAGCCGCTTTTCTGTTATTTGATACTGCAAAAAAATGGTTAACCGAAAACGGCATGCAGGCTATGGATGGCCCCATAAATTTCGGCGAAAATGATAATTTCTGGGGTTTGCTGGTTGAGGGTTTTACACATCCTTCGTACGGGATGAACTATAACCTACCCTATTACCATTCGTTTTTTGAAAACTATGGCTTTAAACCGCTTTATGCTCAAATGACTAATCACCTGGATATAGTAAAGCCTTTCCCCGAAAGGTTTTATAAGATTGCCAAATGGGTAACTCAAAAGCCGGGTTACGAGTTTAAGCATTTACGCGCATCAGAAATTGAACAATTTGCGGCCGATTTTATGGAGATCTACAATGATGGTTGGAAAGACTTTGACAATTTTGTACCGATAACTAAAGCTACCATAACCGAAAGCTTTATAAAAATGAAACCATTGATGGACGAAAACCTGATATGGTTTGCCTATATAAACAATGAGCCGGCAGCATTTATAGTAACGCTGCCTGATGCAAACCTAATGATAAAACCATTAAAAGGAAAATTGGACCTCATTGGGAAGCTTAAGTTTGTATATAATAAGTGGAGGGGTGTTTCGCGTATGCGTGCCGTAGTTATGGGCACAAAACAAAAATTCCATAACCATGGTTTGGAGTCGGCGCTTTTTATCACTCTGGGCGATTATGTACTTCCCTTAAAGCAGTATACAGAACTTGAATTATCGTGGGTGGGCGATTTTAATGATAAAATGATGGCCCTGCACAAATCAATGGGAACAACATTTGGAAAAAAACACTTAACTATGCGTCACATTTTTTAGCATATATTGTATTACGAAGCGATGGCTTTGCTGTGTCTTAATTCCTCAAATAATTCGATAACCTTCTTTTGCAGATCAATAACTTCTGTTTCGCGATCCATCAATTTTTTGTTCATTGATTCCAGCTCATTAACAATTTTTTGATCGTGCTCTGAGTCAGTAAAAGTTAATAATTGAATCACCGTCATTTCAAACAGGCTGGCTATTTGCTCCAATCTTGATAGGTTGATGTCAGTTATACCGGTTTCAATTTTTGAAAAAGCTGGAATGGAGATGTCCAACCTTTTTGCCACGTCCTCCTGGCTCCAGCCCTGTTGATGGCGCAGTAACCGGATTTTTTTTCCAAGTGTTTTCATTTTGATTTTTAATTAATGATATAGGTTGCCCGAGAGTTAATAAAGTTACAATATTATTTAATATCTATCTAATTATCAACAATTTTGAAAAATATTTTATTTAAAAATTAGATAAATTTCATTTTCTATTAATTTTAATCCTATAAAGAGCATTTGTTTTACACCAAGGCTTAATATTTTTAATAAATATTCTGTAAAAAATAATTCTTTCGTATAAAGAAAAACAGAAATGTTCAAAGGTTGATCCACTTCTGTTACAGATAAAACGCAGGTTAAAATAATGAACTTAAATATAGAAAAAGAATAGCGTGGCAGTAGTATTCTGTCCTAACTTCCATTGTTGAAGCCAACCAAATTATGGTATTTTAATTTATACCCTTATTTTAACAATAGCACCGGAACAGCCGAACTTTCTGCTAATTGCTGTGAAACACTGGTGTGCAGCAACGATTGTAAAAAACTGTATTTATGTGGTAATGAGATTACTAATTGCGCATCCTTTTCTGCAGCAAACTGGAGGATTCCGTTAATTACATCAGTTCCGTTTATATAAAAGTATTTAGGTTGAAACTCCTTCAGCATGTCATACAAAGCGGTTTCTTCAGCCATTCGTTCAGCGTCTTTTTCTTTGTGCATATCCTTGGTATCAACGTTTACAATTAGCAGATCAAATTTCTTCCTGATCAGTAATTTTTTCAAGGCTTCAAGCGGAACGGTGTCTTTAACTTTATTAAAATCACAGGCCACTACTACCCGGTTAATGTTTTCAAAATTGTAAGCAGGTGGCACAACTATTACAGGTACCGGGCTCGCCTTTGATATTTTTATAACATGGCTACCGATATGTGTATCTTCGCTGCTGCTGTTGCCTTTGCTGCCCAAAATTACCAGGTCAACATTTTTGCTGATCGAATTTTCAACAACCGCACGCAGCAGGTGCGAACGGTTTAAGTGGGTAGTTATCTCAACGCCGGGCCTTACGTGTGGATAAAGTTTCCTTTTCAAGCTTTCGAGTTTATTTACTCTTTCGGCTGCATTATGTTCTATCTCATCCTCCATTAAAAGCACTCCATTAGCATCTGGCAGCGTGGTTTCATAAACTGATACATAGTAAGCGTTCAACAAAATAATGTGTTTAACTTCGGTTTGATGACTCAAAGCCGCTGCAAATTCAGCCGCGTGAACAGAAGCTTCTGAAAAATCGATAGGTACAAGATAGGTTTTCATTGTGAAGTTAGATTTATAGCGTATTGGTTGAAACCGCTTAAGCTTAATACAAATTTAATACGGTTACTGTTTTATTTTAACCAACAAATCGTATTTGTATTACTTTACTTCTTAAATCTAATCAGAGTTTCCGGCAAAGCCAAATATAAATTTGTTGTCGGCTGGGATATGAGAGGCGTTAAACTTCCGAAGTCTTAAAGACTTCGGAAGTTTTTATAGAAGGAATTGAATCTCTAAGCCTGCTTTACAAACTTAGCAGCAACCCAATCTTTATTTTTTTTATGGGCGATATACTTTATTTTATATTTATCGGCTTCATTTGTGATAATCTCCAAATCAGGCGTTTCATAAAAACCACTAAAGTAAATTTCGCCGCCCGTCTTTAGTACCTCGTTATAGCGCTCTATCTGATCAAGCAAAATATTACGATTGATGTTAGCTAAAATAATGTCGTAAGTTTCATCAGGTATATCCTCTTTTGAGCCACAAAGCGCTGTTATGTTGTTTATTTGGTTAAGCTGTGCATTTTCAATAGTACTTTCATAACAAACCGGATCATAATCAATTGCCACTACATCTGATGACCCCAATTTTGAAGCCATAATGGCCAAAATACCGGTTCCACAGCCCATATCCAACACCTTTTTACCTTCAAAATCAGTTTCAAGCGCCCACTCCAGCATCATGGATGTAGTTTGATGATGCCCTGTACCAAATGCCATTTTAGGATCAATAACAATCTCATAAGGAAACGCAGGCTTAGGGTGATGAAACGTAGCACGTACAAAAATTTTATCCCCTATTTCAATAGGCTCAAAATTACTTTCCCATACCTCGTTCCAGTTTTTTTGAGGGATAAGCGTTATCTCATAGCTAAAAGTGAACATTTCTTTATAGGCTGATAGCTGCTCATCCAGCTTTTTCTCGTCAAAATCAGCCACGGGGATATAAGCTTTAAACCCTAAATCCAGTTCTTCAAAAGTATCAAAACCGATCTCACCCAAAGCATTTATCAGCAAATCCTGCTGGTAATCTTCGGTAACTATAGTAGTGAAAAGTAATTCGTAGTAATTCATTTTTATCAGGTTTGAGAAGTTAGATATAATACTTAACCTAATTACTCAATTAAAAACAGTATCAACAGGTCAATCAGCCAGTAAGCAAGCTGCACGCCTGTCATAAATTCAAATAATTTAACAAAGTGCTGCAGGCCGTCCTGCACATCCCATATCGCATAGCTTATGCCAAAGGCAAATAATACGCAAACGCAAAACAGATCAATAGTAGCATTTATCTTATTTGCGGCAGATTTTTTTAAAACCTTGTTCCACAGCGGCATTATAACCAACAGCTGCGTTAAAAAGGCAACGGCAAACAGCAAAGGCAGTACATACCTGTAATAAGCCATAAAGCTTCGCAGGTTACCTTCTCCGATCTGATCAATTTTGAGTGTAAAATAAATGGAGCTATATCGCACAGCCAGAAAAAACAGCAAAAAGCCAATAAAAGGTGGCAATATTACTTTTAGTAGTTTTTTCATGAGTAGTAGTTAGAGGTCAGAGAAAGAGGTTAGTGATTTGCGATTGGTTCTTATTGCCTGATCATTAAACCCGAAAGACTTTATATTGTTCTCCCGGGCTTTACAGACTTCCAACTAACCTCAAATCGCTAACCTCTAATCACCAATATTAATTAAACACTTTAACAATATCCACAAAATCGCGGGATTTTAGCGATGCGCCGCCAATCAATCCGCCATCAATATCCGCTTGTGCAAATAACTCAGGCGCATTTTTAGGATTACAGCTTCCGCCATATAAAATGGTGGTGTTATCGGCAACTTGTTGGTTATATTTCGCAGCTATTTCCTTACGGATATATGCGTGAATTTCCTGTGCTTGTTCTGATGAGGCTGTTACACCTGTACCGATAGCCCAAACAGGCTCGTAAGCAATAACTAATTTAGCAAACTGGGTTTCATCAAGGTGAAAAACACCGTCAACGAGTTGTGTTTTAATTATCCCAAAGTGCTCGTTTGCTTCGCGTTCCTGCAATGTTTCGCCAATACAAAAAATCGGTTTTAAGCCGTTACTCAAAGCAGTATCAGTTTTTTTAGCCAGCAAACTGTTTGTTTCACCAAAATACTGACGACGTTCTGAGTGACCCAAAATCACATATTCGGCACCTACAGACTTGATCATTTTTGCAGAAATTTCGCCAGTGTAAGCACCAGACTCAGCCTGATGAGCATTTTGTGCGCCTATAGACACCTTTGCATTACCTTTTGCTAATTGCGCCAGGCTGTGTAAATGAATAAACGGGCTGCACACAACGGCCTCCTGTTTGCCGGTAATTTCGTCGCCAATCATATTAACCAGTTCAGAAAACAGACTTAAACCTTCGTTATAATCCATGTTCATTTTCCAGTTTCCGGCAACAATTTTTTTTCTCATGATTTTATTATTTTAGTGATTGTATTAGATTCTTCTTTTGTTGGGTCAATTAAAACCGCCTAAACTCTTCAGTCAATTCAAATACCTTTTTTAATATTTCCTGTTCGTTTTCGTCAAAGGTACGATGATCACGGCGGGCAAAGACTTTTTGTGCTGTTTCAAACATTTTTTTGATAGAATAAACCTCATAACCCTGCGCTCCTCCCCACGCAAAATCCGGCACAAAATTACGCGGAAATCCGGCACCAAAAACATTGGCGCTCACTCCTACTACTGTTCCGGTATTAAACATGGTATTTATAGCACATTTAGCATGATCGGCCATAATCAGTCCACAAAATTGTAAACCTGTTTTGCGGAAACGCTGGCTGGTATAATCCCACAGCTTTACATCGTCGTAATTATTTTTCAGGTTCGAGTTATTCGAATCCGCCCCTATATTACACCATTCGCCCAGTACGGCATTACCCAGGTATCCCTCGTGCCCTTTTGATGAATAGCCCCATATAACGGCATTATTTAACTCACCCCCAACCCGTGAATATGGGCCAACAGTGGTTGCTCCATAAATTTTAGCGCCCATTTTAACCTGTGAGTGCTCGCAAATAGCAAACGCACCGCGGATATGTGTACCCTCCCAAACTTCGGTATTAGCGGCCAGGTAAATAGGTCCGTTAGTGGTATTGAAAGTTGAACATTCTGCAACGGCATCCTCTTCGGCAAAAAAATCATTACCTATAATAGTGTTTGTTGCACTGATAACTGCGCTGCTGCGCCCTTTGGTTATCAGTTTGAAATCCTTACGCAGCTCGATATCGTTCTTCCTGAAAATATCTTCGGGATGCCGTACAACTACCGGGGTATGCTCAAAGTTAACAACCTGCTCAAATTCAGCATTGGGGTTAAATTCCTTAGCATCAGCTTGGTTTAGCTTTATAGCGATCAGCCGATCGGAATATTTTAATGCTTCGCCGGTTTTTAGTTGATTGATAGCATCAACCAAAAATTCGTCGGGGCAAACGGAACCGTTAATAAATACATTTTCGGCCTCAATTTTTAAAGGGAACTTACCCTGTAGCCAGGGCTGCGTATAAAACGAATGGCCGGCATTTAAATGCTTGCTCCATTTTTCAGCTATTGTAAATATCCCGATGCGCAAGTCGGCAACCGGGCGTGTAAAAGTTAACGGTAGTAGCGTTTGGTGTGCGTTATCGTCAAATAAGATAATTGCCATGGTGCAAAAATAAAAAAAGTCCCCCGTTGTGGTGGGAGACTTATAAATATTTTAATTAAACAAGAGATTATTTCTTGTTGTAACGGGTACGGAATTTATCAATACGTCCGGCTGTATCAACCAGTTTCATTTTACCGGTATAAAACGGATGTGAAGTATGTGAAATTTCTAATTTTACTAACGGATATTCGTTGCCATCTTCCCATTTTACTGATTCACGGGTATCGATGCATGACTTAGTCATAAAAGAATAGTCGTTTGACATGTCTTTAAAAACAACTAATCTATAATTTGATGGATGCAGGTCTTTTTTCATTGCGTTATTACTTCTTATAAAAGAGGTGCAAATGTAGTAAATTATTTATAATGTGAAAAGTGTTTTTTAAAATAGTTGTTTATACACACTATAAAGCGGCATATTGTTGCTAAAAAGGACTATTTGATCCCCTGGCACAACTCAATCAACACCCCATTTGTACCCTTTGGATGCACAAAGCAAACCAATTTATTATCGGCACCTCGTTTAGGTTGATCACTTAACAACACAAAACCTTCGTTTTTTAGCCTTTCCATTTCAGCTACAATATCATCAACCTCAAAAGCAATATGGTGAACCCCCTCCCCTTTTTTAGCAATAAACTTAGCTATCGGGCTATTTTCGGTGGTGGCCTCAAGCAGTTCTATTTTATTGGGTCCGTTTTGTAAAAAGGCTGTACTAACCCCTTCTGAGGGCACTTCCTCTACTTTATAAACCGGTGAATTTAATAGCTTTTCATAGGTAATTTGAGCGATTTTAAGATCACTCACTGCAATACCGATATGCTCTATCTTGTTCATGTCCAAATATTGTAAATTATTGTCGTTTTAAGGTATTTCGCTCTTGTTTTGAATGATTTTAAATAAAAAGTTTACGTATCTTTGCATTGTTAACATTTATGAATATGAACCTTCCTATTTATTTAGATAATAACGCAACAACACCAATGGACCCAAGAGTACTTGAAGCCATGTTGCCTTATTTTACCACAAAATTTGGTAATGCGGCAAGCCGCAACCATCCGTTTGGATGGGTAGCCGAAGAAGGTGTGGATTATGCCCGTGAGCAAGTGGCCAAATTAATTGGCGCAAGTGAGAAAGAAATCATTTTTACTTCTGGAGCTACTGAATCAGATAACCTTGCCATAAAAGGTGTATTTGAAATGTATAAAGAAAAAGGTAACCATATTATAACTACCGTTACCGAGCATAAAGCAGTTTTAGATGCCTGCAAACACGTTGAAAAGTTAGGCGGAAAAGTTACTTACCTTCCTGTAAAAGAAGATGGTATACTTGATCTTGAATTACTTGAACAAGCCATGACCAGCGAAACCATTTTGGTTTCGGTAATGTATGGCAACAACGAGATCGGTGTTATTCAACCTATAAAAGAAATTTCGGCCATTGCGCACAAATACGGTGCTTTATTTATGACTGACGCTGTACAGGCTGTTGGTAAAATACCTGTTAACGTAAATACTGATGGTATTGATTTATTAGCATTATCGGCACACAAAATATACGGACCTAAAGGTGTTGGCGCATTATACGTACGCCGTAAAGGCCCAAGGGTTAAAGTTACTGCCCAAATGGACGGTGGCGGTCACGAACGTGGAATGCGTTCGGGCACGTTAAATGTACCTGGTATTGTAGGTTTAGGTAAAGCCTGCGAGTTGTGCGGATTAGAAATGGAGAGTGAAGCTAAACGTTTATCAGCCATGCGCGATAGATTACAAACTGCATTAACCGTACTGGAAGAAAGCTATGTAAACGGAAACGTTGAACATCGCTTGCCACATGTAGCCAATATATCATTTAAATACGTTGAAGGCGAAGGCTTAATGATGGCCATGAAAGATCTGGCTGTATCATCAGGTTCTGCTTGTACTTCAGCTTCGCTTGAGCCGTCTTATGTATTAAAAAGCTTAGGCTTAAGTGATGATCTGGCGCATTCGTCAATCCGTTTTGGTTTAGGCAGATTTTCTACCGACGAAGAAGTTGATTATGCTGTTGAGGTTACAAAAAAGGCGGTAACACACCTGCGCGAACTTTCACCACTTTGGGAAATGTTTAAAGAAGGTATCGACCTTGACTCAATTGAGTGGGCAGAACATTAATTTGATTTCGGAAGTCGAATTTTCGATTTCGAATTTATAATATTTAAAAGTTTGATTCAATAGTTTCAGACTCATAACTAAAGACAAACGACTAATAAAAACTTAAAGAAATGGCATATTCAGATAAAGTAATCGATCACTACACTAACCCCCGCAATGTTGGCACTTTGGATAAAAGCAGCCACAAAGTTGGTACAGGCTTAGTTGGTGCCCCTGAGTGCGGCGACGTTATGCGCCTGCAAATAGAGGTTGATGATAACAATATGATCACTGATGCTAAATTTAAAACATTTGGCTGTGGCTCGGCAATTGCTTCATCATCATTGGCTACAGAGTGGCTAAAAGGCAAAAGCATTGACGATGCAATGAAAATTGACAACATGGATATTGTTGAAGAGCTTGCATTGCCACCGGTAAAAATTCACTGCTCGGTATTGGCAGAAGATGCTATTAAAGCAGCAATTAATGACTACCGCGTTAAAAATGGCCTTGAGGCTATCGAAAGCGAAAAAGTACATCACTAATTGTAATGAGTTTAAGTGGTGAGCAGTTTATTTGTTTAAACCTGAATGACTCACGACTTAAGACTCTGGACTTGAGACTTAATTAACATGGTAACAGTAACAGATAAAGCGAAAAGTAAAATAGAACACCTGATACAGGATTCGGGGCTTGATGCGTCGTATTTTCTTAGGGTTTCTGTTCAGGGCGGTGGATGTTCGGGATTGTCGTACAATTTGGATTTCGATAACGAAATGAAAAAAGGCGACCAATTTTTCGAAGACCAGGGCGTACGTTTGGCGCTTGACATGAAGTCGTTCCTATACCTTGCCGGTACCGAACTTGATTTTACCGACGGACTAAACGGAAAAGGTTTTAACTTTAATAACCCAAATGCAAGCCGCACCTGCGGATGCGGGGAAAGCTTCTCGGTATAATTTATCGGATTACCCCGATTATTGATATAGATTACACCGGTTTTGTGAAAACAAGGCCGGTTTTTTTTATGCTTTCTTCTCGTTAGCTGAGTCCCACAGGCAACTGAGATGCTTTTTCTTTTTCAACCGTTAACTGTCTCCGCACGGCCAACTTTCCAAATCCACCCCACATAATCATTTAGCAAAATCCAAATAATCAATTTAATAAAAAATAATTTAGCTTTGCTATCTAATAAAACCTGATTAAACTTAATGAGCACTATAAATGAGCGAACTACCATTCCGTCACTTATAAGGAATGTTGTAAAAAATATCCATCCGGATACCCATACTTTTATGTCCCATAAAGTAAATAATTTATGGGTAGAAATAAGCTACAGAGAGGCGCTTGAAAAGATAGACGCCATTTCGGCCTGGTTCCTCGAAATCGGCATAAAAAAAGATGACCATTTAGCCCTTATTATTGAAAACGGTCCCGATTATGTTTATTATGACCAGGCTTTACAGCAGTTAGGTGCAGTGAACACTTCCATCTACCCTACGCTATCCGAAGCTGAGATTGAATATATTTTAAATGATTCTGCTGCCAAAACTATTTTAGTAGGCAATCCTTTTTTATTGCGTAAGGTTGCCAAAGTGGCCAATAACTGCCCCAATTTAATCCGCATTATTCCTGCATTTGAGGACTTTGAAAAATCCACTAATAAATTAAATCTTAACGCCGGTGTTGTTGGTTTAAAGGAGGTGATTGAAGAAGGATCAAAATTAGCGGAGCAGTATTCAAATGCTATTATAGCGGCCCGTAAGGCCATTTCCCCATCTGATATTTCGTGCCTTATTTACACATCTGGAACCACAGGAACGCCCAAAGGCGTAATGCTTACACATTATAACCTTACGGAGAATGCAAGGGTGTGCCTGATCCAGATCCCCATAATTGAAAAGAATGATATTTTCTTGTCATTCCTGCCACTGTCGCATGTTTTTGAACGTACAGCAACTTATCATGTTTGCCTATTTGTGGGTTGTAAAATAGCTTTTGCCCAAAGTTTAGACCTGTTGGCAAAAAACATGGGAGAAGTACGCCCCACCGTAATGAATTGCGTGCCACGTTTATTGGAACGCATCCATGACAAAGCAATCAAAGGCGGCACTGCAGCAGGTGGCGTTAAGGCAAAAATATTCCTATGGTCGCTAAAAATTGGTAAAGAATATCGCGAAGCAAATGAACAAGGCAAAAAATCGGGCCTTTTACTAAGCAATCAACATAAAATTGCCGAAAAGCTGGTATTCAGTAAGATAAAAGAGAAAACCGGTGGCCGTTTAAAAATTATGCTTTCGGGTGGTGGAGCCTTACCGAAAAACATTGGTGAGTTTTTTGGTGATTTGGGTATAAAGATTTTAGAAGGCTTTGGACTTACTGAAACATCGCCGGTTATGTCAGTAACCGAGACCGACAGGATTATTTATGGCACTGTTGGGCGCATTATTCCAGGCATTGAGGTAGCTATTCAAAACTACGAAACAAGGGAAATTTATACTATCCAAACCTACGAAAGCTTTAACCCCGATTTTGAATCGGAAGAAGGCGAAATCATTGTGCGCGGCCATTGCGTGATGAAAGGATACTGGAACAAACCCGAAGAAACCGCCATGGTTATTGATAAAGACGGTTGGTTTCATACTGGCGACATAGGCCGCTACTATCGTGGCAACCTGCAAATTACCGATCGACTAAAAAACATGTTGGTAAATGCATACGGCAAAAATATTTATCCCACCCCTGTAGAAAATACCTATTTAAAAAGCCACAGAATTGAGCAGGTATTTTTAGTGGGCGACAAACGCGAATACATTACTGCCATAATAGTGCCTTCGAGAGAAACGTTGCAGGAAGAGTTTAAATTAAGCAACGAGTTTTTTGAAAAACCTGACTTGTTTATTGACGAAAAGGAAGTTGTAGATTGGATCGGTCATGATATTAAAAAATTCTCACACGAGTTGGCTAAATTTGAGCGCATCAAAAATTTCAGAGTAAAACGCAATCCTTTCAGCATGGACGAAGGAGAGATAACCCCTACCATGAAAGCCAAGCGCAAAGTAATTGAAAAGAAATACGCCGGGCCTATTGACGAAATGTATCTGCAGGAAGCGGAAGCTGATTAGGCCTAAACTAAAAAGCCGCTCCTTTGGAGCGGCTTTTTAGTTATTAATTTATTTCCTTATTAAATTCTACCAGGGAATCTGATCATCAGCAGCATTACTCTCGCTGCTAAAAAACTTTCCGGTCGGTCCACTTGCATCAATTGTTGCGTATTTAACAATTATTTTAGCAGCATCCTCAACACTTCCGGTTCCTTTATGCTGATTAAAATCGGTAGCTGTAAAGCCAGGGTCTACTAAATTTATTTTAAACGCAGTATCTCGCAATTCAAAAGCGAGTGCAATAGTATAAGCGTTTAATGCAGTTTTTGAAGGGCCATAAGATCCGCCTTTAAAATTATAATGTATCCATGAAGGATCATTATGTAATGTTAAAGATGCCAAGCCGGAAGTGACGTTAACAATCCTCGGGTTTGAGGAATTTTTAAGCAGATCAAGAAATGCTTTTGTAACGTTTATGGTTCCGAAGAAATTAGTATCAAATACTTTTCTGATTGCATCAGTTTCCAGAGTGGTGGGGCTTTGCGGAAAGCCACCACTTATGCCGGCATTATTAATCAGCACGTCTAAACATTCTATTTTGCTGCCTATTAGTTTTCGCGCCTCATCAATTGAATTTTCATCGCTGATATCAATTTGTATAGCTTGTATATTATCTGAACTTAGTTGTTTCGCAGCGTCTATACCTTTTTCAAGGTCACGACAACCCAAATAAACATAATATCCTAAACCCAATAATTGCTTTGCCGTTTCAAAGCCAATACTTTTATTGGCGCCTGTTATTAATACCGTTTTCATAATTCTCAATTTGTTGATTTATTAATAACATCCTGCAAATCCCTAATGCTCCAATGTTCTATATATTGGCCATCTTTTAATGTTATGATATCAATAATATTTATGTTAACTATTTTACGGCTTGGGGGTATGCCCATAAAATTAGCGACATGTGTTCCGCTTACAGTTTTCCTTGTAACTACCTTATTTCCTTCAATAATCTGGTCAAATATCGCTACATTGATTTCCGTTAATGCACTACGCAATATATTAATGGTAAAATCAATGATACCCTGTGGGCCACGGACAGTGCCCGGCGCGGTATGGTTTATAAAATCGGGATGGATAATGTCATTTATGGCATCGATACTGCCATCTTCTAATACTTCTTTATTAAAACGAAGCACCACTTCTTTGTTCAATTTTTCTTGTTCCGTCATATAGCTCAATACTTTTTAATTCTTCACAAAAGTATCAGCAGGCAACTTATTAAAATTGCACAAAGGCAGGCATTAATGGTACATATTACGGGTAGTGTTTCTATATCCTAAAGGTGTTTGCGAGCTAAGTCGTTTAAAGAAGCGGTTAAAATAAGAGGCATCTTCAAACCCAAGTTGAAAGGCAATTTCTTTCATTGAATTTTCAGTATGGAAAAGCAAACGTTTGGCTTCCAGCATTAGCCTTTCATGGATATGTTCAATCGCAGTTTTACCACTTTGCAATTTAACTACTTCGCTTAGATGCCCTGCAGAAATATTCATCAAATCAGCATAATAAGCCACTTCGTGTAGTTGACAATGTTGTTCATCAATTAATTCTTTGAATTTATTAAGTGTCAACCTTTCTTCCTTCTTTTCAGTATTTTGAAACTGCTCAGTATATAATCGGCTGACATATATTAACAATACACGTAAATAGCCTAAAAGCATACTATTGCGCCAATCCTGCCGCTGCTGATGTTCAGCAACCATTTTTAACATTATGTCATCAATAAACATAACATTTTCGGCAGTTAAGTGAAGCTCGTGGCCATTATGAGTATTCTTTATAATCGGCAACTGCTTTAAAAACTCATTTTCTTCTATAGCCAAAAACTCTTCGGTAAAATAAATCATTGTACCAATAAATGGCTCCGATTGTTCTTTCACATGGATTTGATGAGGCACAGAAAAATAGAAAGTCTCTGGCTTCAGAATATAAGGCGTCATATCCACCCAATGCCTGCTGCTTCCTTGTTTTACAAAACCCAACACATAATAGTCTTTGCGATGAGGCACTAAAAAAATATCCGGATGCTGCTTATAATGTCCTTTTAGCTCCCGTATATCAAATAAACTGGCTTCATTTCCGTTTATTCTACTTAAGGAATATTTGGGTATTACAGTTTCTGTAGTTTGATTCATTTTACAAGAATTCTAATATCTCTTTGATATACTCAATGCTTTTAAATTTCGCATTATCGATGCTTTCTTCAATCTGCTCATGCGCCCAGGTAATGTGATATGGCACATGCACTGCATAACCACCTATATTTAAAACTGGCAGAATATCGCTTTTTAGCGAATTCCCCACCATCATTAATTCATCAGGCTGAATATCCAGGTGTTTGATAAGTTTAAGGTAATTGGCATCATCTTTTTCAGACATGATCTCGATGTGATGAAAATAATGACTCAGTCCCGACTTTTTTAGTTTGCGTTCCTGATCAAGCAAATCTCCTTTTGTAGCAACTACTAAACGATATTTCCCTTTAAGAGATTTGAGTATGTCCTCAACGCCCTCAAGCAGTTCAATAGGTTGATTAAGCATTTGCTTGCCTAAATCTATGATCTGGCCAACAGCATCTGTGCTAATATTGTTATCAGTTACTTTTAAAGCGGCTTCTATCATTGAAAGTATAAAACCTTTAATGCCATAGCCATATAAAGATATGTTTGCTATTTCGATTTTAAGCAGCTCCCGCTCCAATTCATGCAATGAAGAGTATCCGCCAAGCAATTCATAAAAGCGTTCCTCCGTTTGTCTGAAATAGGGCTCATTTACCCATAAGGTGTCATCTGCATCAAATGCAATTACTTTTAAACTCATTCGACAAAGTTATTTTAGTATTTCTAAAAACTCGTTAGCTGTTATTATTTTAACAGATGGAAACGATATCTGTTTAACCACATTAAAATGAGCATCATTTGTGACTAAGTAATCGGCATTCCCGGCTACGGCAATATCAAAAAACTTATTGTCGTCAGGATCACCCTTAATCATATTCCAGGAATAATAAACCTGCTGATAGATCACCTCAGGTGATTCAATAAACAGTTCCATCATTATTGCTGCAACACCAGGTGCAGAATGTTGTTGAAGTACCTCTTCATATTCATAAATAACCTCATCACAAATAATAAGTTGATACTTACCATTTATAAAAGCATCCCAAATAGGCTTAAAGCGGCTTCTTTTTCCAATTGCCACCAAAAGAATATTAGAATCCAAAACAATCTTCATTAAGATTTTTTTGAGTTGCTCCTGAAATGTTGCTTACTTAACTGATCGTATTCCCTTTCGGTAATATCATTCTGAATTTCCCAATCTTCGATTTTTTCGTCCATTTGATTGGCTAAAAGTTTAACAGCAAGCTGACGAATTTGAATAAAAGAAGATTCAGGCAATGGGGTTTTCAACAGACGCAACATTAGCAGTTGCTGTTCATTTAAAGAATCGGAAGTTAATTCTATAGCTGCCATACTACAAATATAACAAATCTCTCATCTCAAATCTAACATCTCATATCTTCCCTAATAAAAAAAAGCTATTTTTGCACCTTTATTAAAAATATGAGTATTGCATTATCCGAACAGGAAATTTTACGCCGCGAATCATTACAACAGCTGCGTGCTTTAGGTATCAACCCCTACCCGGCCGAAGAATATAAGGTTACTGCTTTTGCGCAGGACATTACCGATAACTTTGAAAAATTCCCTGACACTTATAAACACGTTACCATAGCCGGCCGCATCATGACGCGCCGTATTATGGGCAGCGCTTCATTTGCTGAACTACAGGATTCAACGGGCCGCATTCAGATCTATCTGAAACGCGATGATATTTGCCCTGATGAAGATAAAACGTTATACAATACCGTATTTAAAAAACTGCTGGACATTGGTGATTATGTAGGTGTTAAAGGTTATGTTTTTTTAACACAAACCGGCGAAATCTCTGTACATGTACAGGAGCTGATTGTTCTTTCAAAATCATTAAAACCGCTTCCTGTTGTTAAACGCGAGGAAGACGGACAGGTACATGATGCCTTTACCGATCCTGAATTACGCTACCGCCAACGTTATGTTGATTTAACCGTAAATCCGGAGTTTAAACAGATTTTCATTAAGCGTTCAAAGGTGATCAGCAGCATGCGCGATTACTTTAACCAACAGGGCTGGCTGGAGGTGGAAACACCAATATTACAGCCGGTACATGGTGGTGCAGCGGCACGTCCGTTTGGTACGCATCACAACACGCTGGATATGCCATTATTTTTGCGCATAGCCAACGAGCTTTATTTAAAACGATTGATTGTTGCCGGTTTTGATGGCGTATATGAGTTTGGTAAAATGTTCCGCAACGAGGGAATGGACCGCACTCATAACCCTGAGTTTACCAGCATGGAAATTTATGTGGCTTATAAGGACTATATCTGGATGATGGCTATGGTTGAAGAATGCCTGGAAACCGTTACAAGAGCCGTACACGGTATCCCTGTGGTACAGGTTGGTGCTAATGAGATAAACTTTGCCGGGCCGTATGTAAAGCTTTCTATGTACGATTCAATCCTTAAATACACTGGCATTGATGTATCTGCCATGGATGAAGCTGGTTTGCGTGAAACCTGTAAAGAATTAAGCATTGAAGTAAACCCTACTATGGGCAAAGGCAAATTGATTGATGAGATCTTCGGCGCCAAAGTTGAAGCTAACCTGATACAGCCTACTTATATTACCGATTACCCTATTGAAATGACTCCGTTAGCCAAAAAACATCGTACAAAAGATGGCTTGGTTGAGCGTTTTGAGTTATTTGTTAACGGCAAAGAGATTGCTAACGCTTATTCAGAATTAAATGATCCGATTGATCAGCGTGAGCGTTTGGAAGAACAACTGATCCTTGCAGGTCGCGGAGATGATGAAGCAATGGCTATGGACGATGACTTTTTACGCTCCCTTGAATATGGTATGCCGCCAACATCGGGACTTGGAATTGGTATCGACCGTTTGGTAATGCTGATGACCAATCAAAGCACCATACAGGAGGTATTATTCTTCCCGCAGATGCGGCCCGAGAAAAAAGCGAAAGTAATAACTGCAGATGATTTTATAAATGTTGGCGTGCCTGCGGAATGGGTACCTGTACTTAATAAAATGGGCTTTAATACCATTGAAGATCTTAAAGCAGCCAATCCAAATAAAGTATTTAATGACCTTGGCGGGATGCGCAAAAAATTAAAGCTCGATATTACCATGCCGGTAAAAGAAGTGGTAATGGCCTGGTTTGAATAACTTGAGTATTTAAAAAAACTGGAATATTAAGGTGAAGAGTCAAACTCGATTTAAAGAATAAATTAACATCCAACTGAATGTCAATTTATCGCTATGCTTAATTAGCTCACCCGCTTATATTCTATAATTTAAAAATATTAACGAATTGTTATTAGCTGAATTCCTATCAGTTAATAACAATTTGTTAATGAAAGCATAATTCTGCTGAAACTTTGGTATAATATATGTTGTTTATCATTGTAATAAACACATACAACTAAAGTTATGACTAATTCAATTCTTGAAATAACGGAAAACGAATACCTGATAAAGCTTAACAGAAGTAATTTTAACTTATCATTTATCAGGAGCTTGTTAAAAATGGTTGAGGTAACTAACCCAACCGAGGAGACTTCATTTATACCTGAGAGGCATATCGCGCCTAATCAAAACCATTCGTCTGAACCAGACTACTTCAGTTCGATTGAGGAAAAATAGAGATGCAATGCAACGCTTTTAAGCAAATGCATTGCATCCCTTTATTTTTATCTAAAACTGGCGATATCCGCCTCTTATTACCTGCTGTTTATCCATCTGTGCCATCTGGCTCTTCATCATCTTTATTTGCTCGGTAAGCAGCTTATTCTTATCATCCTTTACAGCTTCCTGCAAATACATCTGTGCTTCGCGTTTGTTGCGTTTGGCCATTGCAATACCTGCCAGGCTAATTTTAGCCAGCGCTGTATTGTGCGACATTTTCATGCCCAGGGAAAGCGATTTTTTAAAATATTTTTCTGATTTTAAAGGCGATTTGCGCGACTCGATCAACCCGATCAATAAATTGTAGTAACCGTGTTGGCTTTTATTTAACTGTTTTTCGTAATCAGTGATCTTTAGCAACCACTCCTCGGCTTTTTCTGATTTTTCTTTACGTAAAAACCATTGAGCAATAATCATATTTTCATTAAAGAAATAGCTAAGCAGCACAAATCCACCTAAAAACAAAACTAATATGCCCCATCCACAAAAACCAAAGGCACATAGGGCGACGGCAGCACCCATAACCACACAAGAAATAATTAACCTTACTATATTTGACATCTTTTGTTATACTATAAAATTAGCATACAAATATCCGTTTATTTGTACGTTTAATCAACATCATAATTAATATTTATGTCGATAGAATTAGAACCTTCATGGCTGAAAGTTTTAGGTACTGAATTTGATAAGCCTTATATGGTTGATCTTAAAAAATTCTTAAAGGAAGAAAAAGAAAGCGGCCATAAAATATATCCAAAAGGCAGTGACATTTTTAATGCTTTTACTAAAACCCCCGTTGATAAAGTAAAAGTAGTTATTCTTGGCCAGGACCCCTATCATGGACCTAATCAAGCACATGGCTTATCTTTTTCTGTTCAAAAAGGCATCCCCACTCCCCCATCCCTGCAAAATATTTATAAGGAACTTGCTACAGATATTCCAGGTTTTAAAATACCTCAAAGCGGCGATTTAACAGAATGGGCACAGCAAGGTGTTTTATTGTTAAACGCTACTTTAACCGTTAGAGCCTCAACGGCAGGCTCGCATCAAAAAAAAGGATGGGAGCAATTTACCGATACCGTGATCCAAAGAATATCCGAACAAAAAAGTGGCGTTGTTTTTATTCTCTGGGGAAGTTATGCCCAGTCAAAAAGAGCTTTAATTGATGAAAAGAAACATCTCATTATAAAATCTATCCATCCGTCTCCTTTATCGGTAAACAGGGGCGGTTTTTATGGTTCAAAACCGTTTTCAAAAGCGAATGCATATTTGGAAAAAGAAAGAGAAACGCCAATTGACTGGCAGATTCATTAAGAAGATGTGCAGATTTCAGATGTGCGGATTTTAGATGTGCAAATTGATCATTAGTAGTTTATTATATAATGTGCTAATTTTCATTTGCACATCTAAAATCCGCACATTTGCACATCTAAATCCCTAATACTCCAACGGTACAATCGGCTCTTTTTTACTGGTCGACATGATCATCATGGTTTGGAAAGTTTTAACAACCGTTATACGGCTTATTTTTTCCATAATCAGTTGTTCGTACGATTTAATGTCGCGAACGTATACTTTCAATAAGAAATCGCACTGACCTGTAACGTGATGGCATTCCGTAACCTCTTTAATATTTTGGATCTCATCTAAAAAAGTTTGAATGGTGTTTTTTTGATGAAAATCAAGCGAGATCTGGATAAAGGTTTTAATGCCTAATCCTAATTTCTCTTCATCAACCAAAGCATGGTAGCTTTTAATGTACTCGGCATTTTCCAGCTTACGTACACGCTCCAAAGTAGGCGCTGGTGAAAGCCCTATCTCGTTAGAAAGTTGAAGGTTAGTGATCCTTCCATTCTCTTGCAATATCTTCAATATTTGCAGGTCTATTTTATCTAATTCAGCACCCATATTGCGGCAAAGATAAGGTATTTGTCATTCAACAGAATAAAATTTTTCCAAAAAGTAGTTTAACAAAAATAAATTTTATCTAATAATAAATTTAGACAAATCTAAATTTATTATTAGATTTGTTTAAATGAATACTTTAGCCGAAGAAAATTATCTTAAATCCATTTATCACCTTTCTGCAAATGCCGAAAATGTGAGCACCAACCAGCTAGCTGCACAGTTAAATACAAAGGCATCTTCGGTAACAGATATGCTCAAAAAACTGGCAGATAAAGAATTGATCAATTATATACCCTATCAGGGTGTTACCCTTACTGCCGCCGGCGAGAAGATAGCGGTTAATATTATCCGTAAACACCGCCTATGGGAATACTTTTTGGTCGAAAAGCTTAATTTCAAATGGGACGAAGTACACGAAATGGCCGAAGAAATGGAACATATCTCATCAACCGAACTGATTGATCGGTTGGACAAGTTTATGGATTACCCCAAATATGATCCGCATGGCGACCCGATACCCGACTGTAATGGGCTGTTTAAAAAGCATAATCTTAAACCCGTTTCGTCTGTCGGGGTAAATGAAGGCGGGATAATTTGTGGTGTGAGGGATCATTCAACCGCCTTTTTACAGTACCTGGAAAAACAAGAATTAACTATCGGAAAAAGTCTGACTATTATAGAGGTGATAGCATTTGACCATTCAATGGTATTACAAATGGAACACAAACAAATTCAAATAAGCCGCGAGGTAGCAAACAATTTATTAATATCCTTATGAGCACCACCAATCAATCTTTAGGTAATGTACATAGCTCCATAAAAACCGAAAGTAAAATTGGCTGGCGCAGGGTTATGGCATTTATTGGCCCGGCGTACCTGGTTAGCGTAGGCTATATGGACCCTGGCAACTGGGCAACTGATATCGCTGGCGGGAGTGCCTTTGGATATCGTTTAATATGGATATTATTTGCATCAAACCTGATAGCCTTGCTGCTGCAATCATTAAGTGCCAGGCTGGGTATTGTGCGCGGGCTTGATTTGGCGCAGGCTTCTAAAAACGCCTATCCTCGTTTTGTTAATTTTTGCCTTTATATACTGGCACAAATAGCCATTATAGCGTGTGACCTTGCGGAGATTATAGGTATGGCCATTGGTTTGCAATTACTATTCCATTTACCGCTTTTGTGGGGCGTTGGACTCACCATTACCGATACTGTGTTAATGCTTTTTTTAATGAATAAAGGCATGCGTAAACTGGAAGTATTTATCATGTCGATGATATTTATCGTAGGTGTATCCTTTTTAATAGAAATGTTCATTGTAAGTCCCAGCGCTGTCGAAATAGCGAAAGGCTTTATCCCCGGTAACTTATCCGGCAATGCTTTATACTTAGCCATAGGTATCATTGGAGCTACGGTAATGCCGCACAACTTATATTTACATTCGTCGCTGGTTCAAACCCGGCAGATAAATCGTTCCGAAAACGGCATCAAAGCTGCGATAAGATTCAACATATTTGACACTGTTATTGCCTTAAACCTGGCGTTTGTTGTAAATATGGCCATATTGATATTAGCAGCATCTGCATTTTTTAAAAATGGCTTTCTGCAGGTTGCTGAAATTCAGGATGCATACAAATTACTGGGACATATTTTTGGCAGACTTGCCCCCACCCTGTTTGCCATTGCGCTTATAGCATCGGGCCAAAGTTCAACCATCACTGGCACGCTTGCAGGCCAAATTATAATGGAAGGCCACATAAACCTACGTATTGAACCCTGGCTGCGTCGCCTGTTAACTCGTATATTAGCTATTGTACCTGCTGTTTTCACTATTATCTATTTTGGCGAAAAAGGCTTAGGTAATCTTATTATTTTAAGCCAGGTAGTATTAAGCTTACAATTAGGCTTTGCTGTGATTCCATTAATTCATTTTACATCCAACCGCAAACGAATGGGCAACTTTGCAATCGGCTTAAAAACCAAAATAGCGGCCTGGGCCTGCGCTATACTGATTGTATTTTTAAACGGCAAGCTGGTTATTGAGCAACTTGCAGATTGGACAAAACAGTACCCTGCAATTGAGTTCTGGATTTATGCGTTGGTAGTGCCCTTGATAATTGGAATTGCTATTTTATTGATCTATGTATTTTTAAGACCTTTACTTTTTAAACATTACGATATGCAGGCAAGCGTACCCCACGGTTTAGCTACTACCATTGAAGATTTAACCCCAGTGAGTTATCATCATATTGGTGTTACCATTGATTTTTCGAAAAACGATACCGATTGTATAAGAAATGCCATAATGCAGGGTGGTAAAAAAGCCGTTTATACTTTAATACACATTGTTGAAACCGCTGGCGCACGCTATTATGGCACCGAGGTAATGGACCACGAAACACAAAGCGATGCGGACAATCTTAACACTTACGTTGAAACTATGGCCCGGCTTGGCTATAATGCAAAAGCCAGTATAGGTTTCGGAACAGCTGCAACTGAAATTGCTAAAATTGTAAACGACGAAAAAATTGATTTTATAGTGATGGGCTCACATGGTCACAAAGCCATTAAAGACCTTATTTTTGGCACAACCGTAAACTCTGTGCGGCATAAAGTAAACGTACCTGTGTTAGTTGTGAAACCGCAATAAGATAATATTTTGCATATTTGCAGCAAATGGACCAGAATATATATATAAAGAACAAGAAGGCTTATTTTGAATACCATATACTTGACAAATATGTGGCCGGGATACAATTGCTGGGTACCGAAATTAAATCTATCCGCCAGGGCAAGGCCAATATTAATGATGCTTTTTGCACTTTTATAAACGAACAGCTTTATGTGCGTAACCTGCACATATCCGAATATAGCTTTGGCTCCTTCTACAACCACGAAGCCAAACGCGACCGTATTTTACTGCTTAATAAAAAGGAACTAAAAAAACTGCAAACCCGGGGCGAAGAAAAAGGACTAACCATTGTACCGCTCGCATTATTCATCAGCGAACGTGGCTTTGCTAAATTGGAGATAGGCCTCGCACAGGGTAAAAAGACTTTCGACAAGCGCGAAACCATGAAAGAACGCGACACTAAGGTTGAAATGGACAGAGCAATGAAAGGATAAATTAATTTGGAATGTCGGAGTTTCGATTTCGGATTGAAGCGATAATAAAATCCGAAATCGAACATTCGAAATCCAAAATCTCCATTACCATGCTTTATCCCCGACCAACGGCACAAATCTAAAAGTGTCCAGTACAATTTTTTCGTAATCGTTCTCACTTACTTTTAGCACAGTAACCATTTTTTGAGAGTTTTGGTCGCCAACCGGGATCACTAAAATGCCACCAATGTTTAGTTGTTTAAGCAATTCGCCGGGAACTGTAGGTGCGCCGGCAGTTACAATAATTTTATCGTAGGGAGCATGTTTGGCAATTCCGCTGGAGCCATCACCTAAAAAGAACTTAGGTTTATAACCCATATAGGGTAATACCTGTATGGTGCGTTCGTAAAGTTTTTCCTGGCGCTCAATGGTATACACTTTTGCACCAAGTTCCATTAAAATACAAGTTTGATAACCGCTGCCGGTACCTATCTCTAATACTTTATCATCTTTGTTAATATGCAGTAACTGGCTTTGGTAGGCAACAGTATAGGGCTGCGATATGGTTTGGTCTTCGCCTATCGGGAAGGCAATATCTTTATACGCCTGATTCCAAAAAGTTTCATCAAAAAAGAAATGGCGCGGCACCCTGCCCATTGCAAGCAGTACCCTTTCGTCCTCAATTCCTTTTTTTCTTAATTCTTCAACCAGTTGTTTGCGTGCACCTTGTTCGCGGTAATTGTCGATATATTTATAGGCCATTCCGCAGGCTAAGTTAATTAGTATTTTGAATTAAATAGCCTATTAAAATTACCATAATCTGTTTATCATTTTATCATGCTGATTTATCGGCGAATAACTTTCAGCTTAATTTTACAGTATCGGGTTATCGTGCTTCACAAACCGGTACGTGATGTATCGGAAAATTACAGGAATTAGCCACAAAACACATTTTGTTTGCGTCATGATGTAAAGCATTAGCCTTTTCAATCATGGAAGTATCACTAACTATCACTGTTGGGTAAAGGGTAACTTCTTTAAAATAGCCACTGCCATTTTCAGTTTCTATCATAATCCCGGTGGCTGAATCCGTATAATCAACTACAACTACGCCCGCAACTGAACATAAATGCAGGTACCATAGCATGTGACATGATGAAATTGAAGAAACCAATAACTCCTCCGGGTTATATCTTGATCTGTCGCCTCGAAAAGAAGGATCAGACGAGGCAGGAATCTCTGGCTTTCCATCAACTTTTACAATATGGTTTCTTTCATAAGAACGATAGTCGCTTGTTCCTTTACCCTGATTTCCTGTCCAGGTAATTGTTGTTTTGTAATGATGTTCTTTCATGATATTTTATAATAGGAGCTATCCGTCAATAGGGATCAACGTCAGGCTGCACCACACTGCCTTTGCTTAATTTAGTGGTCTGAAACTGCGTGATCACATCCCTAATAATAGCTTTAACTTTATTAATAGAAATGCCATCCTTTTCAAACTTGAGCATAATGGTTTTGATGTAATAGTTCCGTATCCTGCTAACCAATGGCGACTCTGGCCCAATTACCCTGTCATCAAATTGCCTGCGAAGTTCATTAGCCAGATAGATAGCCTGGTTGTGCACAATTTCAGGATCTTTGTGCTTAATATCGAGACTTATAATACGATAAAACGGGGGATATTTAAATTTCCTGCGTTCCTCCATTTCGGTAAGATACAGTTCTATATAGTTATTTTCTATTACCTGTTTTATAACGCGGTGTGCCGGGTCATACGTTTGTATTACTACTTTGCCTTGTTTACCTCTGCGCCCTGCCCTGCCGCTTACCTGCGCCAGCATTTGGTAGCTGCGCTCATTGGCCCGGTAATCCGGGAACTTCAACAGGCTATCGGCGTTAATTATTCCTATTACGGTGACATCCGAAAAATCCAGACCCTTGGCTACCATTTGTGTACCTACCAATATATCGATCTTTTTTTCTTCGAGATTATTCAGAATAGTTTGTAGCGAGTTGCGCGAACGCGTGGTATCCATATCCATCCGGGCAATACGCACATCTGGCAACATCACGCTAAGGTCATCCTCTATCTTCTCGGTACCGAAGCCTTTGTATTCCAAATGTGTTGATCCGCATGCAGGGCAAATTTGCGGCGCCTCCTCTTTATACCCACAGTAATGGCAGTGTAGTTTCCCACTGCTTTTATGGTAAGTTAAGCTAACATCGCAATTAATACACTTTGGCGTAAACGCACATATTTTACACATTAACAACGGCGCATATCCACGACGGTTTTGAAACAGAATAACCTGCTCCTTATTTTCAAGGGCGAGGTTGATATCGTTCATCAACACGCTTGTAAAATGTGTTTGAATAGTTTTCTTCTTAGTTTCTTCGCTTATGCTAACTACTTCAATTTCGGGCAACTTTACGCCTCCATAGCGTTCGGTTAGTTCGGCAAGGCCATACTTTTTAATCCGGGCATTGTAATAACTCTCAAATGAAGGCGTGGCCGATCCGAGCAGCACTTTACCCTTAAACACATTGGCCAAAAATATAGCAGCATCACGTGCATTATAGCGCGGTGCTGGGTCAAATTGTTTGTATGATGTTTCGTGCTCTTCGTCAACAATTATTAAGCCCAAATCATTAAAAGGCAAAAACACGGCAGACCTTGCTCCTAAAACAACCTTATATTCGTTATTCAATACTTTTTGCCATACCTCAACACGCTCATTATCATTAAAGCGCGAATGGTATATACCTATACTGGCGCCAAAATACATCCGCAAGCGTTCAATAATATGGGTGGTGAGTGCAATTTCTGGCAGCAGATAAAGCACCTGCCGACCGGCGTTCATCATCTCCTCAATCAGCCTGATGTAGATCTGCGTTTTGCCCGATGAAGTTACTCCGTGCAGTAGCATCACATCCTTTTGCTTAAACTCTTCCCTTATTTGCCCCAGCACATTCTGCTGCTGATCACTTAACTCAAAAGTGGCGAAATCCTCCTCCTCTTCGAAGTACAGGCGACTTACATTGCGCTCCTCAGCAATAAAGATCTCCTTTTCTTCCAGTGACTTAATACTCGCAGCGCCTGCGCCGCTTTCTTCTATCAACTCGTTTTTGGTGATACTTTTTTGATGTCGCGACAGTTTTATATAAGCCAGCACCGCATCGGCCTGTTTGGGCGCACGTTTTTCAAGTATCCCAAACAACTCCCTTAAATTATCCTGATTATTATAAATTGGATTTAGTGTGATAAAAGTGCGCGTACGAGGCTTATAACGCTCACTTACTTCTTCTGAAATATGGATAACGTTTTTTTCGAAAAGCTGTTTCAAAATAGGCATTACAGTTTTTTGCCCAAGCAGTTTAGCAATATCACTAATCGTTAATTCGGGCTGAACATCGAGGGCATCAACAATTAGAAATTCCTTATCATGTAATGTTTTTCTATCGAACTCAAAGCCGCTGTTTAGCACAATACGTGTTTCACTTGCCAGCTTTAATGCTGATGGTAAAGCGGCATTCATTACTTCGCCTATATTGCACATGTAATATTCGGCCATCCATTGCCAAAAATGCAACTGCCCGGTGGTTACAATCGGGGTATCATCCAAAATATCAACTATGTATTTAGCCTGGTATTTCTCGGGCGCCATGTTGCTTATACCTGCAACAATAGCTGTATAGAGTTTGCTCTTGCCAAATTGCACAACCACCCTTTTACCAATTTTAATGGCATCATTCATCTCAAATGGCACCCGGTAAGTATAATTTTTTGCAATTGCCAAAGGCAATATCACTTCTACAAAAAGTGTTTCCCTATCGGTATGATGAACATTGGCAAACTCTAACATTAATTTAATTTATCTTTAAATGCGGCAATACCAAGTAACACCCAGCCTGCTATAAAAAACAACCCACCAAGTGGTGTTATCGGCCCCATAGCGGTAACCCAGCTCCAACCCGTATATTCTTCACTGGCCAACAAGTATAATGACCCCGAAAAACATATTATCCCAAAAGTAAAAAGGTAAAAACAATCATTAATTAACCGGGTTTTGTGACGCGTAAGCGTTGAAAGGAAAAGCATCCCAAAAACATGATAAAACTGATACTGTACGGCAGTATGCCAAACTTCGAGCATCCGTGGCGACAATATCCCCTGTAAACCATGGGCGGCAAAAGCCCCGGCCATAACAGCCAGTACACCAAAAAAGGCTGCAGTAATGATTATTTTTTTCTTCATGAATTTATGATGGCTAAGTTATTAATTTTAGTAGAAGGTTATTTGCGAAAGATTAAATGCGATGGCCCAAATTTGCAGAGATAAACTTTCACGCTGATTTCAATACACCTAAGCGCGCATATCGGGATAAATAAAAAATCAATGGAGAAACAACAAAAGCCAGTTCCATCTAAATTAAATAAGACGAACATGCTAGCCAAATATAAAAAAAAACGGTCGAAAATTCTTGTCGCTAAAGCGCTAAACTATCACAGATCTTATTGGCGTTAAATTAGTCGAATCATATTGAAATTTAATATGCGCATTCAACATGCTTCGACATCTGTTCACTTATAAATCTAAAAAACCAGTAATTAATTTACATTTGTAAAGCAGCAGCGATGAGAAAACAAATTGTAATTACCCTAATTCTATTGATAGCTACTGCGTGTGTAACGGTTGTTTATTTTAAAAACTTAAACACGCCCGACATGCGCACCAACAGTATTATGGAGGTTATTCCTGATAACGCTGCATTTATATTTGAACTTAATAATGATAAAAGCTTCTATGATATTTTTAACGGCAACAAATTATTTGCAGCCGTTGCAGGAAAACAAAAACTTGGAGAATTAGATACATTAAGACAGCAATTGCTTGAAAACCCTTTACTACAGCAGTATTTTGAGGGTCAAAATATTTTCATCTCCGTCCATCCATCCAAAGAAAACAATATCGATTTGATGCTTACAACATCCTCGTTCAATGGGTTTGAAACATCTGTTTTTGAGGAATTGTCAAAATCACCCAATAGTAATTTATTAATAACACCATTGGAGGGTGTAAAGCAAGGATATAATATTTATATAAAAGCATTAAAAAAGCGATTCTATGTTATAAATAAGGACAATAACATTTTTTCGGGAAGCTTTTCAAAAGATCTTATCGTTCAAAGCGCCGGTTACAAAAATACAACTAATAAAAAATCATTCATTTTGCTTTCCGAACAGCAAAATGCCAACTCACTCGCCAACCTTTATATAAACTACGCGCAACTTCCACCACTGTTTGATCAGTTATTTTCAAATAAAAACTCCGACGTTTTTAAAAGTTTGCGCTTATTGCCTGGCCTGGCTGCACTGAGTCTGAATTACCGTACTGATGCATTGATGTTTAACGGCTCAACAAATATGCAGCGTAATGAGACATCAAGCTACCTGGCTCTATTTTCGGATCAGCACGCAGTTGTTAATCATTTAAAGGATATTTTTCCTTCAACCACAGCTTATAGCACAAATTATTCAGTGTCAAATCCTTTAAAATTTGGTAATGACCTGGCTAACTGGCAGGTTAAAACAGGTTTGGAGAGTGAAAAAAAACAGCTGTTTGATAAAATAAAAGCCGAAACCGGCGTTAATTTAAAAACGCAGTTTAATAATTTATTGGGAAATGAATTTGCCGATGTTACAACTCGGTATTTTGAAAAATTTGCCATTATATCGGTAACCGATGGTTCAAAACTAAAATCACTTTTGGCCCGGGTGAGTACTATGACAGATGAAAACAATGGCCAGTTAAACTATAATAAAATACCGTACTTTTTGTTAGGCGATGCCTTCAGCATTTTTAAACGACCGTATTTTACAGTTATTGATAACTATTTGATATTAGCAAATAGCACAGGCGAGTTAAAAAGCTTTAACGATATATACATAAATCGTAAATTTCTAAGCAATAGCGATCAGTATAATCAATTTGGTAATTTATTGGCCGCCAGAAGTAACGTAGCCTTTTATTTTGGCTTTAAAAACTCCCTGCCGATACTTGAAAGAGACATGAAGCCTGAGGTTTATAATGAAATTAAGACCGACGAAACAGGCTGGAAGAGTTTTTATGCAGCGTCAATTCAATTTAGCGCGGCTGATAAAGATTTTTATACAAATTTTTGTCTAAAACTTAACACCGATACTACAACTTTAAGAAAATAACGGCGTTTAATTACAACAAAAACGTGCAAAATTCCGTAAAAACGGTTAATTATAATATTTTATTTAAATAATCAATTTGTAAGTTTATCTTTAAAAGCGTTATAAAAGATTAAGGCAAATAGCATTTATGAAAAAAACTTTACTTGTTTCGTGTTTTTTAATTTTCTCAGTTAAATTATTTGCCCAGCAGTTTTCTCAATACAATACCGGTACACTTTACGACTCTTTCGAAAATCCCGCTCAAAAAGCTTTCATAACTGATAGCAGCAAAACATTTTCTTCAAACTTTTTGATACCAAACTTCAACGCCAACTTTTATTTGAGCGGCGATGCGCAGGCTACTTTAAAAAATCGCCTGTTTTTAAACCAATATAATAATAGTGGGCTATCTGTAAATCAGGGAAAATACAACCTGGCCAATGCCAATGCAAACATTTATTACTTAATGTTAAAAATGTTTACCAGCCTTAAAGGTGATGTTGAAATGGGAATTTCGTGGCAATTAAGGTTTAATGGGAATGGGTTGTTTACCGATGATACATTTGCTGCTTTTAATGGCACGGGGAGTTTTAACAATCCTTCGTACAATAATATCTTCAACAACAGCTATTATTACCAATCGTACAATCAATTTAGCTACACTTATAAGGAGCAAATTACTAAACAATTTTCCTTAGGTTTTAAATTAAGTGCATTACTTGGTGTACAATATCAAAAATTAGCCATCACCAATTCAAATGCTACTTATGATAAATTAGGCGACTCTGTAACCGTAGCGGTTGGTGGTACATATCACGCCAGTTATACGCCAGGGGGCATGTCAAATAGCGAGTATCTGCCAACTTACAGAAATCCGGGCGCTTCGATATCTATAGGTACAATGTATCGTACCGAAGACAATTTTATTATACAAGCTAATATAAAAGACCTTGGATTTATCCACTGGAGCGACCGCTCAAGTATCTATAATTTTCAATCAAGTGCAAGCATCAAAGGTCTTTCAACCCCTGCAAGGGAAGATAGTATCTATAATGTAGTTTATAAATTAGTTCACGATAATGGCACAGTAGGATCGTTCACTACACCTGTTGACGGCCGTGCCGAATTAAGTGTATCTAAAGGCTTTTGGCTTAATGACGACATGAATTTGAAATATTCACCAACATTGATAGCTTCTAAAGAACTGTTTTATCCTGGCTTCATCGGTGCTTTTGTTAACCCAATTCAATATAAAAACTACACCGTTTCTGTCACAACAACTTATGACGATCTGCAAAACCTCAATTTTGGTCTTCAGTTTATGTATAAAAGACCTAACTGGGAGATTTTTATCGGCAGTGATAAGTTGACTTCCACCGCTCATTTGGCATACGATGCGGTCAATAGTAATGCTGGCAACATAAATGTAAACAGCTCATACACAGGCGCCGAACTATTTTTCGGTTTCTCGCTGAAATTTGGCGATGTAATAGAGCATCCTATGAATGCAAGCAGTATACCTACTGGCGAAAAAGGCTTTTTGGGACGTGTTTGGGGCAGGTTGTTTAAAACCGATAATTAGTAGCGATTTCGGAATTCGCATTTTTGATTTCGGATTTATTTAAATAAAATATCGTGATTGTAAATCGGGTTAAACCCAGAATTTACAATCACGATATTTTATTTTTAGTCCGAATAAAGAATTCCTGCAATTTCGAACATCCGACGTTCGAAGTTACAGCGCCTTTTTTCCGGCAATAAATTCCTTTAAATAATGCGGTTCAAAATAGGCTACGTCCTCAAATTGTTTATTTTTAAACTTTAAGCTTGCTTTTTGAGTAAGGTAAATTGCCGAGTTAACAAATCCGGGTAAAAAAGAGGTATTAGGATTTTCACCTAAAACAGATTGACATTTTTCGGCGCCATCACCAAAAAATAATACTTTGTGATTTTTCAGTAGCTCCTTGAAACTGTCCCCATCAATTATTGCGGCGGAAGTTGGTTGAATCTTATTTCCTTCGGTGTCAAATATGGCCGTAAAAACTTCCATGCGCCTGGCATCAATCATGGGGCACAGTAAAGTATCTTCATCCAACAAATTACTATTGCTATTAATAACTCCAAGCGCCATTGCTTCTAAGGTTTCTACCGCAATCAATGGCATATCCAACGCAAAGCAAAGGCCTTTAGCGGTTGATACGCCTATGCGCAAGCCAGTATACGATCCCGGTCCACAACTTACTGCAATCGCATCCAAGTCGTTGTACTTAACAGCTGCTGACTCCATTAACGTATCTATAAACCCGGTAATTACTTCTGCATGAATATTGCGTTCATTTACCTCCTTAAAGGCCAAAACATCCCCATCCTTAGCTAAAGCTACGGAGCAGGAAGCTGTTGCGGTTTCAATTTGTAATATCAGGCTCATTGTTCAATTAATCTTAATCCTAAGTGGTATATTAAGGTACCGGGTCGTGGCCATGCCCTCCCCACGGGTTACAACTGGCTATCCGTTTTAAAGTTAGCCATCCGCCCTTAAATGCGCCATGTTTTTTTATCGCCTCAACACCATATTGCGAACAGGTGGGCGTATAACGACACGCTGCTGAAGTAAGCGGCGAAATAAAATACTGGTAAATTTTTATAAGGATAATAAAAACATACCCTATTATCATCTTCAATATGTTGAAGATGGTTTTCATTTAGAAAGTTCGGTACAAAGTTGTGTTAAAAGCTTCAGCATTTTTTTCTCCGTAAAATCATAAGGTGCAATTTCCTTGCCTATAAAACCCAGGGAGAGCACAATCTTCTTTTCTGAAGCATTTAATACGTCATATAAATACTTTTGCTTATGAAGCCTGTATGCTTCGCGCATGCGCCTTTTAACCAGGTTACGGTCAACGGCACGTTTAAAACGCTTTTTTGAAACGGCAAGCAAAATTTGTGCAGGGAACTGCTGAGGCTCGTTAACAAACATCCACGAGGCCTTAAAGGGATAACATAAAAAAGAAGAACCGCTATGAAAAAGCCCATCAATAAGCTTCTTATTACATAACCGTTCTTCTTTAGTAAAAGTATACATTGTCGCTATTGCTTTGAACCGAAATTACCTAAATATACGGCTCATGCCCCTGATTAGAGAAAGCAACCAGCTTTATGCTTTGTGACTACGCTCGTCAGATACTGATAATCTTTTTCTGCCTTTTGCTCTTCTGGCAGCTAATATTCTTCTGCCGTTAGCAGTTGACATGCGCTCACGGAAACCGTGCTTATTTCTTCTTTTTCTTTGTGAGGGCTGAAACGTTCTTTTCATGGCTATATTTTATTCTATTCTATTCGTAGTTTTTAAAAACAAGAGCGCAAATGTAGTGTTTATTTCTTTCTTTTCAAACATATTGGTTAATAAATTTTTCATTGATTTATCTTGGAAAAAGAATCAAGAAACGAGAGCCAATATTCAACCGGGCCAAATTGAATCAATAATATTGGCTGTTTAATCTCGAAAATCATTCGATCCAATAAAAGGTATTCAAAAGGTGCCGTATTTTGAACGTATTTTAAGTTTTATTAAAAAAAATTAAGCTGCTGAATAAATTTTCATCTTCTATATAACCCGTTGAAATTCAACAACTGCAATAAAAATTTAGAATAGAAATTTGTCTTTTTTGCAATAAAAAGAGTGGCTTTTGCATCAACAATGAAACTTTATTTGAAAATATATTTGCATTGTTGATTTGAAAATTTACCTTTGCAGACCTTTTAACAACGGGGTGTAGCGTAGCCCGGTATCGCGCCACATTTGGGATGTGGAGGCCGCAGGTTCGAATCCTGCCACCCCGACAAAAGCGATGCCAACCAGTATTAAAAAAGCCTTTGAATCTATGATTTAAGGGCTTTTTTGTTTTATTCCAGCCCAAT
>OLKV01000286.1_pt1 | contig 37781 bp, 35 predicted proteins | sample 1604391 | NCBI WGS metagenome assembly OLKV01 (sample SAMEA104055711, study PRJEB20765) | soil metagenome | isolation source: soil | reverse complement strand
TTTCAGAACACTACTCGGTTTCGGCTTAAAATCAACTTAACAGAGTCAAAATACAAGTAATAAACATCTGAAATACAATTTAGTTATCAACATTCAAACATTGTTAACAGCACAATTTACAAAGCCCTGATAATTAACGCTAACCATTTTGCAGGCAATGGGTGGGTTGATAATAATTTGCCTTAAAGATTTTTACCTTTGACAAAAGTAACAAATATGAGCCTCAATATTGCAGACATTCTAAATCGTTTACATATTAACGACATAAACCATGCTTTTAGTACCGGCCATACCTGGGCAAGTGACCCCGGCGCAACGGTAAAAGATATTATATCGCCCGTTGATGGTAAAAAAATTGCATCCGTAAAAATAGCCACTACCGCCAATTATAATCAGGTGGTTGATACCGCTGCCAAAGCTTTTATTAACTGGCGTACCGTACCCGCTCCAAAACGCGGCGATATAGTACGCGAAATTGGTAATGCGCTGCGCGATAAAAAAGAAGACCTGGGCAAACTGGTATCCTACGAAATGGGCAAAAGCCTGCAGGAAGGCTATGGCGAAGTGCAGGAAATGATTGACATTGCCGATTTTGCCGTTGGCTTGAGCAGGCAGTTATATGGTTTAACCATGCATTCCGAACGGCCGCAGCACCGCATGTATGAGCAATACCATCCTTTGGGTATTGTAGGCATTATATCAGCATTTAATTTCCCGGTGGCAGTTTGGAGCTGGAATGCTATGCTGGCCTGGGTTTGCGGCGATGTTTGTATTTGGAAACCATCAGAAAAAACACCGCTTACTGCCATTGCCTGCCAGCACATAGCACAGGAAGTTTTTAAAAAGCACAATATTGACGAGGGTGTATCGTGCCTGGTTATTGGCGACCGTGAGATTGGCGAGCTAATGGCCAACGATAAAAGGATTCCGTTAATCTCTGCAACCGGTTCAACCCGTATGGGCAAAGCCGTTGGCGCTGCGGTTGGCGCACGTCTGGGCAGAAGCTTGCTGGAATTAGGCGGCAATAACGCCATCATCATCAGCGAAAATGCCGATTTGGACATCGCCCTTATAGGCGCTGTATTTGGTGCGGTAGGCACAGCCGGCCAACGTTGCACCAGCACCCGCAGGCTCATCATTCACGAGAGTGTGTACGAATCGTTTAAACAAAAGCTGGTAAGCGCCTACGGGCAGATCCGAATTGGTGACCCATTGGATGAAAACAACCACATGGGGCCGCTGATTGATCAGGATGCTGTAAAACTCTACCTCGAGTCCATTGAAAAATGCAAGGCTGAAGGCGGCAAGTTTGTGGTTGAAGGCGGCAAGCTCGATGGCGACAAATATGCATCGGGTTGTTATGTAAAACCCTGCGTGGCCGAAGTTGAAAATCATTTTCAAATCGTTCAGCACGAAACTTTTGCGCCCATCCTTTATCTGATAAAATATAAAACGCTTGACGAAGCTATTGCCCTGCAAAACGGCGTGCCACAAGGCTTATCATCAGCAATAATGACCGGAAATTTGCGCGAGGCAGAACAATTTCTGTCGTTTGCCGGTTCTGACTGCGGAATTGCCAACGTTAACATTGGCACCTCGGGTGCCGAGATTGGTGGGGCCTTTGGCGGCGAAAAAGAAACCGGCGGCGGTCGCGAATCAGGTTCCGACGCATGGAAAGTTTATATGAGGCGACAAACCAATACTATAAATTACTCAAAAACGTTACCCTTGGCACAAGGAATTAAATTTGACTTATAATTTGGGTGAGTGGTTGATTAGGTTGGATTGTGTTGATTAAGTTAACAACCATTCTCATAATCAACCATTCACTCAATCAACTGATATTATCAACTAACATCTGCATGAATAAACTTCGCACCTATGCCTTAAGCTCCCTTACGCTTGGAGCCTTATTTATCAGCCTGAATGTTTTCGGGCAGGAAACGCCGAAAACCGAACCCGATCCGCCGAGAAACTGGCACCAAATGGATTTGAAAGCTGATGGTTTTTATGGTATCAGCTTAAACCAGGCTTATCAGTTTTTAAAAGGTAAAAAAAGTAAAACCGTAATAGTTACCACTATCGACAGCGGCATTGATACCACCCAAAACGATTTAAAGAGCATCTTATGGGTAAACGCTAAAGAAATTCCGGGTAATGGTATTGATGACGACCACGATGGCTTTGTTGATGACGTGCATGGCTGGGACTTTTTAGGCGGCAAAGGCGGCAAAGTTGATTATACCGAGACAACCGAAGAGGTAAGACAATATTTTAAGTTGAAAGACAAATATGTAGGCGTAACCACTGCCCCCGCCGGGCACGAAAAAGAGTTTGCCTTTTGGCAAAACGTAAAAACCAATTACGACTCAACCTACACCAAAGCGCAGGCCGAAATAAAAGACCTTACCACCGAAGTAAATGTACTTTCGGCCACCAATTATTATATAAAAAGGGAGCTGAAACTACAATCAGACCAAACCTTTAATAAAAAAGACCTTGACAGGATTACCACTGCCAACGATACCGTGACTCAAAGTAAGACGGTATGGGAATCGGTATTCGCACAAATTGGCGATAGCACCAACAACGCCAAGGTATTAAAGGATATTACCGAATACTATGCCAAACAAAACAACAGCGTTAATCCTGATCTGGATGCCCGCGCCCGCATAGTAGGTGATGATCCTGATGTTAACGATGGCAAGCCCTATGGTAATAATGTGCTTAAAAACCCTGATGCTTCGCACGGAACCGGCGTTGCCGGCTTAATTGGAGCCGTACGCAATAATGGTTATGGTATTGATGGGGTAGCCGACAATGTGCGGATCATGTCGATAAAAGCGGTACCAAATGGCGACGAATACGACAAAGACGTTGCTAACGCGATTCACTTTGCGGTTGACCATGGCGCTAAAGTAGTTAACATGAGCTTCGGCAAAAAAATATCACCGCATAAAGACTGGGTTGATGAAGCCTTTAAATATGCCGCCGCGCACGATGTGCTGCTGGTAATGGCATCAGGCAATGATAACCAGGATGTTGATGCTACACCGCAGTTCCCTAATGATACTTATTTAGATGGCACTACTACCGATAACGTGATCAATGTAGGAGCATCCGGCCCAAAACTGGGCGAAAAGCTCGCTGCTGATTTCTCCAACTATGGTAAAAAGAATGTCGACGTTTTTGCCCCCGGTGTAAAAGTTACTTCTATTGATGAAGATGCCGAATTTAACACTGCCGACGGCACCAGCTTTTCGTCGCCAATTGTAGCCGGTATTGCAGCGTTAATTTTAGAGTACTATCCTGAGCTGAGCGCAGCGCAGCTAAAACAGGCCATTTTGGAATCGGCTACTCCGTTAACCGGGACTATGGTTTTAAAACCGGGTTCAAAAACAGAAAAAGTTGATTTTGCATCCTTATCAGTAACCGGTGGTATTGTTAATGCTTACAAAGCATTGGAAATAGCATCGAAAATGAAGGGGGAGAGGAAGAAGTAAAAAATAAGGGAAATACTGAATTGCTCTTTTAAGATAGCATTAATCAATTGATAATCAATGTCAAAAACAGAACAAACTCAAGGAAATTAAACTTATTTATCGCAAAATTGTTGTAAAAATAAAATATTACGAGTAATTTTGTAATGCCCTGTTTAAGTGAAGGCCTGTGTTCCACACAGGAGCTTTTGTAGCTTAGACGGGGTTTTTATTTAAACTTGGTGCCGTCTATTTTGTGATCTTTTGGTACAAAACGCCAATGCCTGTAAACATCGCTCCATCTATTTTCATTATCACCTCCGGTATTAATTCCAATATTGAAATTTGGCGTAATTTGTCTTATATGTGCAAGTATGTGTTTATAAAGCTTTTCTTTTGCGATTGTTTTTTTACCGCGAGTACGAGCTCCATCCGGTTTTGCCAAATGCATATTATTTAAACGAAAAGCCATCGCTCCCAAGATAATATCCATGCACTGTAAAATAACGTGCTTTCCGGAATCTACATCGACAATATCCTCCCTACGGATAAATATATTAGATCGCACAAAACGATTTAAAGATTGTATTCCATATATTTTACTTTTAAACTCTTCACACTTTAGCTTATTATCAGGTAACTCATCAAAAAATATCCTAAGATATTTTTTATCCTTTATTTCTGATTCGGGAATATTCATTAAACCAAAAGCGTGTTTAATAAACTGATAATATAAAAGGAAAAAGCCGTTATCCTTTTGACTATCACTCAAATTAACTGCTTCATAAGCAGATTGACGAAACATTATCCTGATCTTAATTTTTCTTTCTTTAATAAGTCCAAAATAAGTATCTATTAAATCTTTATACTTTTCCAGATAATTACTGCTTACTTTATTCCACTTTACCTCTTTAAATAAATTAAGCTCAATTTTCTTCGCCTCAATTTTTTCGACTATTTCAGTATAAAATGTTGATTCTACTAATGCCCCTCCATAGAAGTCAGAATAATATTTCCCGTTTTCAACAGATTCATCGCAATAAAGGAAATATTCTTTGGCCATAACATCAAATATAAAAAGTACAATAGTTTAATCTCGATGAAAGATGCCAACATTTCATTTAAGTTATTCACGTTACGGTCGTATTATCGACTACAAGCACTATGTAAGCAACCGAAAGTAATCTATGGGGATTGCAAAAAAGCAAAAGTGTCAATTACAAATACACCTCCGCACAGTAAAAAAAGCATAATATCGTAAAAATAGTGTGGTAATAACACAGCAAATTGCAATTCACACATTAGTGATTATATTTGCGTTCGCAAAAAATAGCATTTAACAATACAATGAGAGAAATACAGTTCAGGGAAGCGCTACGTGAGGCAATGTCCGAAGAGATGCGCAAGGATGAAAATATATACCTGATGGGTGAAGAAGTTGCCGAATACAACGGAGCCTATAAAGTAAGTCAGGGAATGCTTGATGAATTTGGCGCTAAACGCGTAATTGACACCCCAATTTCTGAAGCTGGTTTTGCCGGTATCGGTATTGGCTCAGCAATGAACGGATTGCGTCCTATCATCGAATTCATGACCTTTAACTTTTCGTTAGTGGCTATTGATCAGATCATCAACGGTGCAGCCAAAATTATGTCAATGAGTGGTGGTCAGTTCTCTGTTCCAATCGTTTTCCGTGGCCCTACCGGTAATGCAGGTATGTTAAGCTCACAGCACAGCCAATGTTTTGAAAACTGGTATGCAAACTGCCCGGGCTTAAAGGTAGTTGTACCTTCAAATCCGTATGATGCAAAAGGTCTGTTAAAATCGGCTATTATTGATCCAGATCCGGTTATTTTCATGGAATCTGAATTAATGTATGGCGATAAAGGCGAAGTACCTGAAGAAACCTATTATATTGAAATTGGTAAAGCTAAAGTTACTAAAGAAGGCAGCGATGTTACTTTAGTAGGCTTTGGTAAAATAATGAAAGTAGTTAACGCCGCTGCTGCCGAGCTTGAAAAAGAAGGTATCCACGCTGAAGTTATCGACTTACGCACCGTTCGTCCTATTGATTATGATACGGTTATCGCGTCGGTTAAAAAAACAAACCGTTTGGTAATTGTTGAAGAAAGCTGGCCATTAGGCTCAATAGCTACAGAAGTTGCCTTTAAAGTGCAAAAAGATGCATTTGATTACCTTGACGCACCGGTTTTACGCATCATGGGCGGCGACGTTCCGTTGCCTTATGCTTCAACTCTAATCCAGGAGTATCTTCCAAACCCTGAGCGCGTAATTAAAGCGGTTAAGGAAGTGATGTACGTTACTAAGTAAGTTGATTGGGTGAGTTGTTGATTAAGGGAATGGTTGCTGATGATATTCAATCTAATCACTTATGACATTTTAACTTTCAACAAAATAAAATACAGGCCTGCTAACACAATAGCGGGCCTTTTTTGTTTACTTTACATTTTTACCATGCAGGTTATGAAATATTTAAACGTAAAAAGTGTTTGTAACAGATCATTTTTGATCATCACTATTATTTGCTGCTGCTCCATTTTTGCAAAAGCGCAAACTGATGCCAAAGCAGCCAAGACGCCTAAAGCTGCCGCAGTAAAATTGCCGCCGCCAGCAACCATAACCAGCATTGTAGATACTTTTTTTAAGAAATATAAAGAAGATGGCACCTCCCCGGCCATTGACTATCTTTTTGCCACCAATAAGTTATTTACCGACAGCGTTCAAATAGGCGTTTTAAAAAGCAAGCTCGATGCTTTGCGACAATCTGTAGGTGATTATACCGGTCGCGAGCTCATTGTTCAAAAAAGTACTTCGCCGAGCCTGATTTTCTATAGCTATCTGGTAAAGCATGATAAATCGCCCATCAGGTTTACTTTTATGTTTTACAAGCCACATAATGAATGGGTACTTTACCGCTTTAAATACGACGACCAGATGGATGCCGAACTGGAAGAGGCCGGTAAGATCAATAATAAACGGCCCTAAATATTATTCTATAACATAGCTATATTGGAAACCTCAAACGTAATAGACAGCAACGGCAATCCGCTAACGGACGGCGACTCGGTAACACTCATCAAAAGTTTAAAAGTAAAAGGATCAACCACCACCCTGAAACAAGGCATCACCATAAAAAAAATACGACTAACCGATAACGACGAGGAAGTTGACTGCAAGGTTGACGGAATGAGTGTTGTACTAAAAACCTGCTTTTTGAAAAAGAAGTAATGCTCTTTTATGCGCGTAATAGTAAAGTACCTTAAACGATTACTGCTTATCCCAATCGGTTTCTTCGTAATCTCTATTATACAATGTTTATATCGGCTGTTTAAAGCTGCGCATCATCAAAATACCCTGCATATTATATTGGAGTTAATCGGTATTGCTACCAGCATTATAGGTATTGTTTTATTGGCGGGGATGATGAAAAGCAAGAAGAAAGTGGTATAGTAAAATGCATATTATGCGTTTTGCTTGCGCTTACTTTTTTTCTTTGGAGAAACTGCTTTCTTTAATTCTTTTTGCTGTTTTATAAATGCAGTAACCCTTTGTTGATCAGTATCATTCATTTGTTTCCCATTAAAGTAAAAATCTACATTTAATGGCTCTTTAATTAGTCCCATAGTTTAAAGTTTAAAATATCGTCCAATGAGTTTCTTCGCGCTTAGTTCGCCTATTATCATTTGACTGCCGAAAAGAACTTTAGCTCCCAAGGAAATTTTATAATGATCGATAAGTTTGGTTTTAGCAAAAAATGAAACAACCCCTCCGTATCCTTTTTCTCTTGATAGTTTACATGCAAATGCAATCAAATTACCCGGCACCCCATAATAGACTTTCTGCTTCCCTTTATTAAATCTCGCGCTTTCAATTAAATGCATAAAAACATGATCGTTCCTATCTTCAACACTAATAAGTCCTTGGATGATTTTATTTTCAGCAATTGTAAGACCATAAACTAACTTTGTGGAGTCTTTTAATTCATCTTTCCAGTCAAAAATCCAATCAGCTTTCTTTATTATTTTTTGTTCATCAACAGATATCAACGTAATGATCGTGTCGAAAGAGTCGCCAGTAATTACATTCTGAATAGAATTTGTCAGCCTGTCAATCTCAAAATCAAAGGCAATAGGCGGCGAACCTTTCATACTCAAATATAGGAAAGAAAGAGCTATTTCACAAAGTAACTTGGTTTACTAATTTAATATACCTATCCCTGTTCAAGCCAGGTTTATCAGCTTGGTCAATGTTAAATCAAGAAGAATTTTATGGAAAAATAGATCCTTGTTGATAATCTCCCCTTGACTATCCACTCAATTCTAAGCAAATTCGCAATCCAAATTTGTATATGAGTATCCACCACAAAAAAATAGCCGCCGAGCTTTCCATAGCCGAAAAACAGGTAAGCGCTACAGTAGACTTGCTTGACGAAGGTGCAACCGTCCCTTTTATTTCACGTTATCGTAAGGAGCTTACGGGCACTTTGGATGAAGTACAGGTTGCTGCCATTCGTGATCGTGTGCAGCAGCTGCGCGATCTGGATAAACGCCGCGAGGCCGTCCTTAAATCGCTTACCGAGATGGGTAAACTAACCCCCGAGTTGGAAAAGCAGATCAACGAGGCCGAAACCATGGTAGCGTTGGAGGATATTTATCTGCCTTATCGCCCAAAAAGAAAAACCCGCGCCACCACCGCGCGCGAAAAAGGTTTACAACCATTGGCCGACCTGCTGATGGAGCAAAAAAACCGTGACCCCGAAGGCGAAGCCACGAAATATATTGACGAGGAAAAAGGTGTTAAAAGCATTGAAGAAGCTTTGGGCGGTGCAAGAGATATTATTGCCGAATTTATAAGCGAAAATGCCGAAGTGCGTACCCAAATGCGTAGCCTGTTTATTGAGAAAGGTGTTTTTCAATCGAAAGTGGTTGATGGTAAGGACGTAGAAGGTATTAAGTATAAAGATTATTTTGATTGGACAGAGCCGGTTAAATCGGTGCCATCGCACCGTATTTTGGCTATGCGCCGTGGCGAAAAGGAGGAGATTTTATGGCTGGATATAAAACCAACTGAGGAAGAAGCCATTGAACTGCTGGAAAATGCATTCATTATAGGCAATAACCCAAGCGTTGACCATGTGAAACAAGCTATTACCGATGGCTATAAACGCTTGCTTAAACCGTCGATGGAAACAGAGGTGCGCCTGTTCACCAAAAAGAAAGCCGATGAAGAAGCTATCCGCGTTTTTGCGGAGAATGCGCGTCAGCTTTTATTAGGTGCGCCGCTTGGTCAAAAACGGACTATGGCTATTGACCCCGGTTTCCGCACAGGCTGTAAAGTTGTTTGTTTGGATGAGCAGGGAAAGCTGCTGGAGTATACCGCAATATTCCCGCATACCGGTCCTGGGCAAGCTAAAGAGGCAGAGAAAACAACGCAATTTCTTTTTGATAAATATAAAATTGAAGCTATAGCAATAGGCAATGGCACTGCCGGGCGCGAAACGGAAGTGTTTGTACGCAACCTTAACCTGCCAAACGTGGCCATTGTAATGGTTAACGAAAGCGGTGCATCTATCTATTCAGCATCTGACGTGGCGCGCGAAGAATTTCCGGATAAGGACATTACCGTGCGTGGTGCAGTATCTATTGGCCGCAGGCTGATGGACCCATTGGCTGAGCTGGTGAAAATCGATCCAAAATCAATTGGCGTTGGGCAGTACCAGCACGATGTGGATCAAACAAAACTGCAGACCTCGCTGGATGATACGGTAATGAGCTGTGTTAACGCCGTGGGTGTTGAGCTGAATACTGCTTCAAAACAAATATTAGCTTACGTATCAGGTTTAGGACCCCAACTGGCGCAAAACATTGTAGAATATCGCGATCAGAACGGTGCCTTTAAACGCCGCGATCAGTTAAAGAAAGTTGCACGCCTTGGTGATAAAGCTTTTGAACAGGCCGCCGGATTTTTACGAATCCACAACGCCGAAAATCCGCTTGATACCAGTGCCGTACACCCCGAAAGATATGCGCTGGTTGAGCAAATGGCAAAAGACCTTAAATGCTCGGTAAAAGAATTGATGAGCGAAGATAAGCTACGTAAAAGCATCCCATTACTTAAATATACTTCCGAAACAGTAGGCTTACCAACGCTGAATGATATTATGGCCGAGCTGGCCAAACCCGGTCGCGATCCGCGCGAGCAATTTGAAGCCTTTAGCTTTACCGATGGTGTAAATGCCATCACCGATCTTAAACTCGGCATGAAACTGCCGGGCATCGTAACCAACATTACCAACTTTGGTGCTTTTGTTGATATTGGCGTTCACCAGGATGGTTTGGTGCATTTAAGCCAGATCACCAACAGGTTTATTAAGGATGCTAATGAGGTATTAAAAGTGCATCAAAAGGTTGAAGTAACAGTTACAGATGTGGATATTAACCGCAAACGGATAGCGCTGTCAATGAAAGAAAATGAGCCGAAACCGGCAGCGGGCGAAAGGCGTGAGCAGAATAATCAGCAAAGACCGGCTCAAAAACCGGCTTTTAATAAAAGGGTAGAGCCACAAGTTGAAAGCGATCTGCAAATAAAGCTGGCTGCCTTAAAGGATAAGTTCAGGTAGAGATAATATTCGTAGAGATGCAAAACTTTGCGTCTCTACCTTTTAATTCGATTATATCCAAATACCTGCAGAAAATTACTCCAGCGTAATTTGCCTGCGGATGCTTTCTTCCAGTGAGATGAAAGTTTCGGTTCTTTGAATACCTTTTACACCCTGGATCTGCTCATTCAGCACCTCGCGCAAATGGGTGGTATCATGGCATACAATTTTGGCAAAAATACTGTAGCTGCCTGTAGTATAATGCAGTTCAACGATCTCCTTTACCGTTTTTAACTGCTTCACAGCATCGTTATATTGCGACCCTTTTTCGAGGAAAATCCCCAAAAAAGCAGTAATATCATAACCTAATTTCTGAGGATCAACCTCCAGGCTGGCACCTTTTATCACGCCCATCTCTTCCAACTTTTTCATCCTTACGTGTATAGTTCCGCCGGAAACGATCAACTCTTTAGCTATCTCCGTGTAAGGAGTGGTAGCATTTTTCATTAATATCGATAAAATCTGTATATCCAGATTATCAATTTCTAAATTTTGAGCTTTTCTGTGGGACATAAATTCGAAAAATTATATTTATATACAAGAATAATTAAAATCTGATAAAAATACAAATATTTCATTGAAATATTTGCAACAAATGCGTATGTCTGTTAGATTTGTAACAAGCAATCGACAAAAGCTTATCGTTCTTTAAACTAAAAAACAATGTTGGGTGGTGAAATTTTAGGCAGACACACCTCCTTGTCCCGGTGGCGGAGATCATGGAAAACCCGAAGCGGGCTAACCACTCTGTGAAGGTTCGATTCCTTCCCCAACAGCTTTTTGACTTAGTCCAGAGTCAAAAGTCTCAAGTCCGGAGTCAAAAACGACTTAAGGCTAACGACTATGGACTTAAGGCTTAATACAATGTAGGATGGTGAAATTTTTGGCAGACACACCTCCTTGTCGCGGTGGCGAAGATCATGGGAAACTCTTAGCAATAAGAATAACCACTTCTTGAAGGTTCGACCCCTTCTCCTACAGCTCTTCTCATAATTTAGGTTTATAATTGGTTAGCAAAGGCCCCTGCCCATCAGGGGCTTTGCTTGTATATAAGCTTTTTTTTATTGTTACAACATTAAAAAAATCACAGTTTTGATTCACCAACGTGTCCCGGCATTCAGGAATTGTTATATTTAAAGTGACAATATTAGGTATTGATCATTGAATAACATTTATGAACAAAAACAACGCTCTTATTTTAGTTTTTCTTAGTTTGCTATTATATTCTTGTAATCAAATAGATAAAGAAGATTTTTCGGGTGAATGGATTGTTAATAAAGCCACTTTTAAGAATGTCGATATTTCATTTCCTACTACCAAATCAATTAAACTGAGCGTCATGCCCCTCGGTTACGGAAATAAAAATACAATAACATTTAATTTAAAAGATTCCACTGTTAGCTTTCCAGGTATCAACACTGAAGATATCCCGTGTAAATGGAAAATAGGCGACAAAAAATTGACTATTTATTTTGACACAGTAGGTTTTGAAAATGATGCCTTATTATCAATAGATACAATAAAGACCGCAAGTATATTAAATCACGATTCTATTTTGAAAACGATATATGATTTTAAGCGTGATTCTATTTTAAAAATTAAAAATACAAACACGCTTAAAGTTCCATTACAGGCCTACGTTGGGGTTTATAACATTGAAAAGGTAAATCATGGATTAATCCTAACCTCATCAACAACCAGACTTGAATTACTTAATCTGGATTACATCTTCAAAAGAGCTATTGACAATATGTTTTTAAATGTTAGGCCTCAACATTAAAAAAAGCTCCGGCAAATGCCGAAAATTAGCGCAAAAAAAATTGTCACCTTTTATCATTGCATTTTAAAAACCAAAAGAATCCAGCTTTGGTTCCATCGTAAATAACCGACGAAGAGCAAAAGAACAAGGCAAAGGCTTGTAATGGCAAAGGTTTTCCATACTTCATGGCCAAGCAGGGTGTATGATGCGCCGGTAACAATTAAGGCAAGCAATAATGCACCGCTTGTTGCAGTTGCCGGGAACAATAATAAAAGAGCACCAATCAACTCCATACATCCTACAAAATAAAGCAACCAGTGCGCATAACCCCATTCCTGAAAATGTTGCGCAGTTACTTCATTACCCGATAGCTTTTTATAGCCAACATAAAGAAAAAAAACAACTAATAACAAGGTAAGCACCCAGATTCCGATCATTCTAAGCATAACAATTGAATTTTTGATGAGATAATTTAACCATCATAAAATTCAATAATAGAATAGCAAAATTCATTATCTTATGATAAGAAATTATTGTTTTTTCTGGGCCCTTAAACGACTTAAAGAAATAGGAGTGATTCCTAAAAAGGAGGCAATGTGGTAGGAAGGAACTAACTGCTCCAATTCGGGATGCTGGCTTTGGAGAAGTTCATAACGCTCGGTAGCAGTGAGCATAAGTAATTGTAGTTCCTTTTCAAATTTCTTCATGAGCAGGCTGTGCGCAATTTCAAAAGATAGTTTCAACCAAAACACATCAGATGGAACAAGCTCTTGATACTTTTTATGATCGATCACAATTGCAGTGCTGTCAGTTAATGCTTCTATTGTAACAAGTGATGGCTTTTGTTTATGCAGATCATAATAGGACCCGGTAAAATCGCCCTTAAAACAAAAAGCCTTATTGTATTCGCGGCCGTTATTATTGGTATAATATTCCCGGAATGCTCCCCTTACAACATATCCGGAATAAACGGGAGTGTTCCCTGCCTTAAGAAACAACTCTTTCTTTTTATAGTGTTTTACCGAACATATTTTATCCAGGATAGACAAGTCTTTGTTTGCAATTCCGGTTATTTTCTGCAACACATTTTTTAATTCATCAATGCTTTCCATGTAAAATTCCGTCAAATAAACAATCAGGATAGTCGTTTAGCCGGCAAGTTAATATCTTGATTAAATTAAAATATCATCATTGTTATTTATTTTAAACAAAAAGCCACTCTACTTTCGTAAAGTGGCTTTTTGTTTACTGTAGTTAGGAGACTACGGTACTTTAAACTTCACAGTGTCGCTTACAAAATAGTAAACCCTACGCTCAGTGCCCATAGGCTTTGTCTTTGACCATAATCGGGGTTTATGTGAGTGAGGCCACCTTCATACCTAAAATCGGCAGTAAAAGCGCCTACGTCAACACCAACGCCGCCTTGTATGCCAAGCGTACTATTATTATAATGGCCAAAATCATTATAAGCGTTATTAATGGAGGTTGAAAGGTTTTTGCTTAAAACCGAAGTGTAAACCGGCCCTGCCATTATTCTGAAATTCAAATCCTTATCTCCAAAACGCCCGCCTATTAATAACGGAACATTTAGGTTAGTGAATTTAACGCTTCCGCTTACAGAATTATCGCTGGCGTGGAAATCACCGCCGGTACTGCTTAAATAAAGTTCGGGCTGTAAATACAATCCCCCGCCTATACGCGCAAATGCGCCCACCTGGTAACCGGTACGGGTTGATGAACTTAAATTATCGGTATTGATCTGCGAAAAATTAACGCCACCTTTTACGCCCAGCGAGAATTGTGCTTTTGCACTTACGCTTATCATTATTATTAATGCCGTGCTTAACAAGTACTTTTTCATGTTTTTAGTAATTTAGTTTTACAAATGATAGATTGAATTAATATTACCTTTGCCTTAACAATAGCCTTGCCAAAATTTTAACCGCAGGCAATTTGTATTTTTATATTTTTGTTGAAAATAATTTAATCATGGCCGAAATCAGTATTACTAACAAAGAGTGGGAACGCGTAAAAATTAAGATCCAACGTAAATACAACCATTTAACAGACGAACAATTACAATACACCCAGGGACAGGAAGACAGCCTGATAACCAAGCTGATGGAGCTGGTAAAACGCGACAGAAATTATATACTTTTCACCCTTAAAAAGGCGTTAGTTAATATTGATAATAACCGGCTGTAAATCAACATCGGTATAATTATTAAAACACTTTTTTTTGTAGATTTATATTTTTAGGAGTTTAAGGATGAATAAGGGTAAAGTGTTATTTAATAAGTACAAAAAACAAGTTTTTTTTGGTGGCATTTTAATGTTTGCCCTGGGCACGTGGAGTTTTAAGGACGACCTTTTCCAGATCTCAAAAAACCTTGATGTTTTTGCGTCAGTTTATAAAGAGGTTAATATCAACTACGTTGATGATATTAACTCGGCTAAAATGATAAAGACCGGTGTTGATGCCATGCTTGATGGCCTCGACCCTTACACCGAGTTTGTTCCCGAATCTGAAATTGAAGATTATAAGCTACACTATGTAAGCACCCAGTACGGCGGTATTGGCGCAGGCATATTTGCACGCAACAGCAAAGTATACGTATCAGATATATTTGAAGGCTTCCCCGCTCAAAAGGCTGATATCAGACCTGGCGATCAGCTGGTTAAAATAAACGATGTAGTGCTTGAGGGCAAGGATAACGACCAGGTGGGCCAGCTGCTTAAAGGATCAAAAGGTGCATCAATAAAGCTGGATATAAAACGCGGCGACGGCCAAACAATGGTAAAAACATTGGTGCGCGATGAAATTAAACAGCCCAACGTATCCTACTACGGCATGGTTGACGGCAATATGGGTTATATTAAACTTGATAAGTTTTTAGAAAACTCGGCCGAGGAAGTTACCAATGCCCTGGTGTCTTTAAAAAAGAACAATCCAAGCGGAATTATACTTGATCTGCGCTCAAACGGTGGTGGCATTTTGCAGGAAGCTGTAAGAATTGTAAACCTGTTTGTAGCAAAAGATGTTGAAGTGGTATCGCAACGCGGCAAAATAGCCGAGAAAAATGCTACTTATACTACTGTAAGTACGCCCATTGAGCCAAATTTACCTTTAGTTGTACTGGTAAATAGTCATTCGGCTTCGGCATCAGAGATTGTTGCCGGTTCGTTGCAGGATCTGGACCGCGCCATTGTTATAGGCCAACGCAGTTATGGCAAAGGGTTGGTACAGCAAACCTTTAACCTGCCTTATAATAGCCTTGTAAAAATCACCATTGCCAAATACTACATTCCATCGGGCCGCTGCATACAAGAGATTGATTATACACATCGCAAAGATGATGGCAGCGTAGTAAAAGTTGCCGACTCGCTGATCCATGAGTTTAAAACCAAGGATGGCCGCTCTGTTTATGACGGCAGTGGCATATACCCGGATATTTTTGTTAAACAGGAACGTTTTGCTAACGTTACCCAAACCCTTGTAGGCAAGTTGCTGATATTTGATTACGCTACCCGCTATCGCGAAACGCACCCTACCTTAACCGATGCACACAGCTTCACCTTAACTGACGCAGATTATGCCGATTTTGTGAAGTTTTTGGCCGATAAAAATTACAGCTACACAACCAGTTCTGAAAAAACAATGGCCAGTTTAAAAACCGAGGCCACCAAAGAAAAACAATTTGACCAGATAAAAGGCGAATATGACGCCCTTGAAGCTAAAATGGTTGCCAGCAAAAAGAATGATCTTCAACTGCATAAAGACGAAATAAAACAGGTGCTTGAAAACGAAATAGCATCACGCTACTATTTTGAAAAGGGCCGCTACGAAACCAATTTTAAGTACGACAAAGAACTTGCCCAGGCTGTAAAAGTTATGCAGGATAAGGATATGGTAGCCTCCGTACTTAAAGGTGCCGGAAGCTACAAAGTAATAGGCAAACCCGTACTTGCCGCCATGGCCGCCAAAAAAGTTGATGACGATAATAAGGATGAGCAATAATCTTCCATTTCAGCCTTACGAAGTTTTCAAAACTTCGTAAGGCGCTCTACGCATTATCCAAAATAAAAAAAAGTATCATCCTGAGCCCAAGCCTGTCCTGAGTTTATCGAAAGAAAGGACGAGCGCAGAGGCCTTTGCCCGCGTGGTTCGACAGGCTCACCATGACCCCCATTTTAATTTTATAGGTGTTATAAGGAATAGAAAAGCATCTCCTACAGTGACACGATCAACGAATTTCCTAACATTTCACGTTCAACTTTTTCACATCTGTAACCTATTGAAGTTGTGCACCGTATAGGCATCCTAAAAAAATAAAGCAATAATAATTTAAACTATTTGCTTTAACAGTTGTCATACCACCAAACTATAAGTTATTATTTATGAAAAAGTTATTTTTTGCAACAGCCATAATATTAGGTTGTTTATCATTCCAAGCCGCTAACGCGCAAGTTCATTTTAGCGTTAACATTGGCGTACAACCCGAATGGGGCCCCGTTGGCTATGACCATGCCGAATATTACTACATGCCTGATATCGATACCTATTATGATGTTCCGCATCATCAGTATGTTTATTTCGACAATAATCACTGGGTACACGCAGGTGCATTGCCACCAAGGTATGCCAGTTTTGACAGGTATCACGGCTATAAAGTAGTTATTAACGATGATAAACCATGGAGACATGCCGACGTTTATCGTGGTAGGTATGCCAATTACCGCGGTCGTCATGACCAGGTAGTTATCCGCGACAGTCACGACGATCATTATCGTAACCACTGGCACGAAGATGGTGGACATGACGGACATGACGGTCATGGCCATGATCATGATCACGGCAGATAATAGTTGACTATTCATTATAAACAGTAAAACCGGGGTGTTGAAACAAGTTCAACACCCCGGTTTTGTTGTTTCTCCTTCAGAGTCCTGTGAGATTTTAACATTCAGCATAACATCCTTTTTTCTTTCCACGCTGAAAACGGCACTCGTGTTGTTTGTAGGAATGGCAGAATGGAATAATTCCATCTCTTTACAAATCAATAATCAAACTCAGCTGTTTTCTTGCTATTATTACAGTTTGAAAGTATTACGCATCAAATGAAACATTACGGACTAATAGGCTACCCGCTTTCGCACTCTTTTTCCAAAAAATATTTCACTGATAAATTTGAACGGGAAATGATCCCGGCTTCGGAATACCATGTTTTTCCGCTGGAACATATCAGTGAATTGCCTGCTCTATTAAATGAACATCCGGATCTGTGCGGGCTTAACGTAACCATCCCGCATAAGATCAGCGTTATTAAATACCTGGATTGGATTGAGCCTGATGCTAAGTCGGCCGGTGCCGTAAATTGTATCCGCATAACGGCAGAAAGCCCTGTGGAAGCTGCTTTTTCGGGCGAAGTAGGCATAAAAGGACATAACTTTAGGCTGGAAGGGTTTAACACTGATATCTATGGTTTCGAAATGTCGTTAAAGCCATTGCTGAAAGACTACCATGATAAAGCGCTCGTTTTGGGTGATGGCGGGGCCGCAAAAGCCGTTAAATGTGTTTTGGAAAGTCTTGGCATCGATTTTCGGTCGGTTACCCGGAAGCCGCTTGGGAATAACCTGCTGTTTAGCCAATTAACGCCGCACCATATTAAACAGCATACATTGATTGTTAACTGTACGCCACTGGGTACATCGCCCAATGTGGATGAATGCCCGCCGATACCTTATGAAGCTATAACGGACGAACATTTGCTTTACGATTTGATCTATAATCCCGAAAAAACATTATTTTTAAAAAAGGGCGAAGAGCAAGGCGCAGTTATAAAAAACGGACACGAAATGTTAATATTGCAGGCCGAAAAGGGCTGGGAAATATGGACAGAAAAAGGCAAACATCCATGAGACAAATTGCAATATTAATATTTACAGTGCTTTTTTTTGCGTCGTGCAGCGATAATCATGATTTTGCACCCAAACCGCGTGGCTATTTCAGAATAGTTTTTCCTAAAAAGGATTATCAGCAATATACTTCGGCCTACCCTTACACTTTTGTATATCCGAAATATGCTTTTGTTGAGCCCGACAAAAAGGCTGATGCCAAACCCGGCTGGGTAAATGTACAGTTTCCGCAGTTTAATGGCACATTGCACTTAAGCTATGAACATATCCTCGCCAAAAAAGAATTTGACGAACTGGTTGAAGATGCGCACAAGCTCAGCTTTAAACATACCGTAAAAGCCACTTCAATTGACCAAGGTGTAATAAGCTACCCCGACCGGAAGGTTTATGGCATTTATTACACTGTTGACGGTAATGCAGCATCGTCGGTACAGTTTTTTTTGACAGATAGTACCAAAAATTATATCCGTGGCGCGCTATACTTTAATACCGAACCCCGCCTTGATTCGATACAGCCGGTGCTGACTTTTGTTAAGCAGGATGTAAATGTGCTGATCAAAAGCTTTCGTTGGAAGTAGGCTGGGAGTCCGAAAGTCCGAAAGTCAGTAAAGTCCGAAGGTTAGAGTAACTGTTTGAATATTAAAAAGAAGTTGATTGTCACCGATAATCAGGGCAATCCTAAAATCCTATAAATCATGGTTCAGACAAAAAGCATAATATATTCACTTTTTATCCTTTTTTGCAGTTTGGGTGTTAAGGCGCAAGCGCAACTTGCGGTTATTGATGTGCAGCATTATAATTTTAGCATTGCACTAAACGATCAGAATGATACCATTAAAGGAAGGGCTACAGTTGATATAAAATTTTTGAAGGATGCGAGCACGTTTCAGCTCAATCTGGTTAAACAAAACAGTAAAGGCAAGGGAATGCTGGTTTCCGCGGTAACCGAAAATGGGGAAAATGTTGCTTTTGTTCAGGATAGCGATGTAGTAAATATTAATTACGTTGCTAAAAACAACAGTCTGCATAGCTATAAAATTATTTACCAGGGCGTTCCGGCTGATGGGTTGATCATTTCCACAAATGAATACGGGCACCGCACTTTTTTTGGCGATAACTGGCCCAACCGCGCACATAACTGGTTGCCTTGTGCCGATTATCCGGCTGATAAAGCTACCGTTGATTTTGAAGTTATAGCACCCGATCATTACCAGGTGGTATCAAACGGTTTAAAAACGGAAGAGAAATCGCTTCCCAATCACTTAAAATTCACCCATTGGAAAGAGTCTGTAGCGCTGCCAACCAAAGTGATGGTAATTGGCGTGGCTGATTTTGTTATTGATCATCCGGGAGATGTGGGTGAGATTCCGGTTTACACTTATGTTTTCCCTGAGGATAAGGACATCGGCTTTAAAAGCTATGCTGTAGCAAAAGAAATTCTGCCCTTTTACATCAGCAAAATAGGGCCTTATGCCTATGAGAAGCTTGCTAATGTGCAATCAAAAACCATTTTTGGCGGTATGGAAAATGCAAGTGCTATATTTTACTTCGAAAAATCAGTAAAGAGCAGAGGTATTGAAGAACTGATGGCGCATGAAATTGCACATCAATGGTTTGGCGATGCAGCAAGCGAAAAGAATTTTGGCCACCTGTGGCTTAGCGAAGGCTTTGCTACTTACATGACCAACCTTTATCTAGAAAATAAATACGGTACTGATACGCTAAAGAAACGACTAACTGCCGACAGAAAAAAGGTGTTCAGCTTTGAAAAACATAGATTAACGCCGGTAGCTGATACCACAGTTAATACTAATTACATGCAATTGCTTAATGCCAACAGCTACGAAAAAGGTAGTTGGGTGTTACACATGCTGCGCCGCAAATTAGGCGATGACCTGTTTTGGAAAGGCGTGCGGAATTATTATGCGAAATATGATGGCAGCAATGCTAATACCAATGATCTGCGCCAAATAATGGAACAAACCAGTGGACAATCGCTCAAACAGTTTTTTGATCAATGGATCTATACAGCAGGTCATCCAAAACTAACCGTCAGCTGGAAATTTGATGCAGCTAAGCGTTCGGTTGAATTTAATATCGTCCAAACACAAAATACATTATTTGAGTTTCCGTTAGAAGTTTCAATTGATGGTCAGTTGCATAGCATCAGCGTAAAAGATAAAAACACCATCATCCAATTCCCCTCTAAAACAGCACCGGCCGATGTGAAGGTTGACCCGAATGTGAATTTATTGGGAGAATTTAGTATTGAAGGTAGTAATTAGGCATGTTCCAATTCAACTAACCTGCTTAAAACATATTCCTAATTGATGAGGGGTACATTCGAAGATAAATTTAACATCATTGCTAATAAAATTAGTTTTATTTAATGCGTTACTAAAAGAAAACTATTTTATATTTGTGGTATAAGATGGTAAATAAATACAGATCAATTGAAATATGCGCTGGCGCTGGTGGGCAGGCTCTGGGATTGGAATCTGCAGGATTTGAGCACATTGCACTTGTTGAACTTGAGCATTTAGCTTGCCAAACATTGAGATATAATCGGCCAAGTTGGAACGTTATAGAGAAAGATGTGCGCAGCTTTTCCGCAAAAGACTTTTTAGAAGTTGATCTGTTTGCAGGGGGGGTGCCATGTCCACCATTTTCAATCGCTGGGAAACAACTTGGACACAACGATGAGCGAGACCTTTTTCCTGAAGCTTTAAGATTAATTAAGGAATGTAATCCAAAAGCCGTAATGCTCGAAAATGTCAAGGGAATACTTTCAAAAAAATTTGATGCTTATAGAAAATATATAATTAGTGAGCTTAATATTTGCGGTTATGAGTGCAGTTGGCAGTTAGTAAATTCTTCGGATTATGGAGTTTCCCAACTTCGTCCGCGAGCAATACTGGTTGCGTTAAAAAAATGCTATTTCGAATTTTTCACATGGCCTGAAAAAAACACCTCCTATCTGCCATCTATTGGTGAGCTATTATTTGACGAGATTAGTTCATCAGGCTGGGATGCCACAACTTGGGCAAGTAAAGCTAATAGCATTGCTCCTACAATTGTAGGGGGATCAAAAAAACATGGGGGCGCAGATTTAGGGCCGACCAGAGCAAAGCAAGCGTGGGCCGCAATTGGGGTTGATGGAAAAGGATTAGCTGATAGCCCGCCGCTGCCAGGATTTAATTTAATGCCGAGGCTTACTTTACAAATGACAGCACTTATTCAAGGATTTCCTTCAAATTGGAAGTTCGCTGGCCGAAAGACTCCAGCCTATAGACAAGTTGGAAATGCTTTTCCGCCTCCTGTCGCCAAAGCAATTGGAGAGTCAATATTTAATGCACTTAAACTATATGAAGGAAAAAAAGACCAGAGAGAAGGGGTCGAAGGAAAAGCTGCGTAGTTTTTTTATTGAAAATGTAGGAAAAGTACTTGATAAGGATATTCTTGGAAAGGTAGCTGGTAAAAGCGAGTGGGGTAGACGTGTTCGAGAATTGCGAAATGAAGAGGGCATGAATATAGTTACTCACAATGATAGGAGCGAGCTCAAACCAGGTCAATATCTTTTAGTAAATTTAAAACCCCTTCCAGCATTCGAAAGGGGGATCTCAAAGGAAACCCGTGCTTTTGTCTTGGATAGGAATGGATTTACGTGTCAAATGTGCGGCGCCGCTGCGGGAGAACCACATCCCTATGATGCAAACAGAAAGACACGACTCCACCTCGGTCATATAATCGATAAATCAATGGGTGGTACCGATGATGCTTCTAACCTTCGTGCAATTTGTTCAGTATGCAATGAAGGCGCATCTAACTTAACACTTAATAGACCACAAGCTATTAAACTTCTTGCCCAATTAAGGCGCGCTCCATCAAGTGATCAGCTTGATGTTTTAAAATGGATAGTTCAAAAATTCCCGATGCAAGCAAAGAAATTATTAGAGGAATAGTTACTTATAGCAGGTCGCTTCTCCTAAATTCTGTTTCTCATCTCTTTACATGCGGATGAATTAATATTGCCCAAAAATCCTTACTTTTGTGCGCTTTTTGTATAAACCGGGATTTGCCTTATACCTTAGTTTTTTGTTTTTTAAGCGGATCACAGTTTACAATTTGATTTTCAAAGGATAATATGTTAGAGAAATTAGAAGCGATATTTCAACGCTGGAAAAATGTAGAAACTGAGCTGAGCAGCCCTGACGCCATGGCTGATATGAAGCGCTTTGCCCAATTAAACAAGGAATATAAGGACCTGGCCAAAATTGTGGATGAATACAACATTTACCGCAATATAATGAGCAATATTGATGGCAATAAAGAAATTTTAGCCACCGAGAAAGACGATGAGTTTAGGGAAATGGCTAAAGCTGAATTAGATGAGCTATTGGTGAAGCAGGAAGAAATGGAAGAAGTTATCCGTTTAATGCTGATTCCTAAAGATCCGGAAGATTCAAAAAATGCTATTATAGAAATTCGTGGTGGCACAGGTGGCGATGAAGCTGCATTATTTGCAGGCGACCTTTATCGTATGTATATGCGCTTTTGTGAAAAACGCGGCTGGAAAACCGAATTGGTTGACTATACCGAAGGTACATCAGGTGGCTATAAAGAAGTTGTGTTTAACGTGAATGCCGAAGATGCGTATGGTACTTTAAAATACGAATCGGGCGTGCACCGCGTACAACGTGTGCCGGATACGGAAACTCAGGGACGTGTACATACTTCGGCAGCAACCGTAGTGGTATTGCCAGAGGTTGATGAGTTTGATATTGACCTGCAGGTAAGTGATATCCGTAAAGATCTGTTCTGTGCTTCGGGACCGGGCGGACAATCGGTAAATACCACCTACTCTGCCGTTAGGCTAACCCACTTACCAAGCGGTATTGTGGCACAGTGCCAGGATCAAAAATCACAGTTGAAAAACTATGATAAAGCGTTACAGGTATTACGTTCAAGAGTTTACGAAATGGAGCTGCAAAAGCACCTGGAAATAACATCCAAAAAACGTAAAACCATGGTTTCAACCGGCGACCGTTCTGCCAAGGTGCGTACTTATAACTATCCTCAGGGCCGCTTAACCGAACACCGCATTGGCTTAACTATTTATAACCTGCCCGGCGTAATGAACGGCGATATTCAGGATATAATGGAAGCCTTACAGTTTGCAGAAAATGCAGAGAAACTAAAAGAAGGAACAGTTGCTTAAAGAAAGTCTTGAGTCAACATAAATAAAAAGGCCGGATATTTTAAAAATATCCGGTCTTTTGTTTGCAGTATTATTTTGTTTACACCCTATTGGTACTGGATGTAAATTGGGTATGGTTTGTTCTTTAATACCTCTTCAGGAGTAAGCATGTGGTGAGGCGCCTTTTTTATATCGTTTTTGTAAAAAAGTTTAAAGCCTGTAAACTGCACAGGTTCGTTATGTATAAAATAGCGCCAGGTGCCTTCTTTTAACTCCGGTTCGCCCCAGCCATCCATATCCATTACCAATTGAATCTCTGGATGTAGTTTAATGTTTTTATAATTGGTTACCATTTTTTGGGTGAAACGGTGTACAATTAAAATTTTTGGAGGCAGGTTATATTTACGAACAACATTGGCCAGGTAATTTGATACATAGTTAATGTCGGCTGCATCAAAATTACCGATTTTTTTGCCTGGATGAGTTCCGTCTTTCATTGAAAATTCAGGGTCCATACCAAAATGTACTTGTGGCATTTCAAGATATTTCTCTAATAGCGGAAGTTCGGTTTGTATATTACTTAAAGCTACCTGTACATCTAAAAACACAATTGAGTGTGATTTTTTTGCCAATGATAATATGGTGTCAATTTGTTTAAATGGCATACGGTGACGGTATTTACCATCTTTACCCGGATCGCCGCTGGCTACAACAGCAATATAGTGCAAGGCAGGTTGTACAGGCGTTTGCGGATCAGCCTTTTCCCAGTTTTTTACTTCGCCTTTTAATTTGGCAAGCATTTCATTCGGCGGTATTTCGCCCAAAATACCCATCTTTTTTGCGTACAGATTACCATAAAAAGCAACTACCCGTTTAAAAGGTAAAATTGCTCCCGGCAATGGATATGGTGCATTTTTAACAGGCCACTTGCCGGTAGTATCGCCGTGAGCAAGGCGTTTCATTAATGAATCGTAAAGGGGTTTATTCAGCGGTGGATAAGTTACCGGCGCTGCAGCAACGGTATCAGTGTCTTTAGCCTTAACGGCTACCTTTTTAGTGGTATCTTTTACAGTTACCGTAGTTTTTGCTGCCGGAGTGCCGGAGTTGCAGCTACTAAAAACCACTAACAGGGATAAAAGAAATGCTACAGGGAGAATAATGTTCTTCACTTTCATTTTAATTGATTTGTATGTATCTGGGGTGGTGCAAAGTAAAACCTTTTTCGGGTTAAAATGCTTAAAATTATCAAATTTAGTATGTTAGGGATCTTCTTTAAATAAACAGCTTTTTATTAAGTGCCGGTTTAAATTAATTACCCTTTGTTTTGTAAAATTTACCAAATACACCTAACGGTAATTTTGACCCGGCAGTTGCCTGCAGATAAAGTTCTCCGGTTTCCAGATTTTGTACCTGCGGATGGGCGCCTTTAATAAGGTTTTCAATTATTACAGACGAAAAACCCAGCGAATAGGTATTCAAAATCAAGAAATGTTCTTCGGGGTCAAGTAATTGCATTACATCGCCCATCATTTCGTTGATGTTATCTTCCAGCTTCCATTTTTCGCCATTGGGGCCGTGGCCGTAGGCAGGAGGGTCAAGGATGATGCCGTTATATTTTTTGCCGCGTTTTAGTTCGCGCTTTACAAATTTCAAGGCATCCTCAACTACCCAGCGAATGTTGGTTAAACCCGAAAGTTCCTGATTTTCGTTGGCCCAGGTAACTACTTGTTTAATAGAGTCAACGTGCGTAGTATCGGCACCTGCTGCTTGTGCAATTAATGAAGCGCCGCCGGTATAAGCGAAAAGGTTTAGCACTTTTGGCTCGGGCGTTTTAAATTTCTTTATATTTTGGGTGATATAATCCCAGTTAACGGCCTGCTCCGGGAATATGCCCAGGTGCTTAAATGATGTTAATGCCAGGCGGAATTTTATAGCAGCTTCAGGGTTTTTATATTCAACATGCCAGCGGTCAGGTGTGGCCGGATTTTTTTTAACCCATTCACCTGATGTAGCGGAGCGACCTTTAAATTTAATGTGATGCAGCTTTTGCCATTCCGCAGGACTTAAAGCCTTGCTCCAAACCGCCTGTGGTTCAGGGCGAATTAATATAACATTGCCAAATCGTTCCAGCTTTTCAAAATCGCCGCAATCAATCAGCTCATAATCTTTCCAGTGCGTTGGTGTGAGTAGCTCTATCATTTTTTTTAAGTCCGGAAAGTCGGTAAAGTCCGAAAGTCCGAAAGATTATTTGGATGCGAAAGTCGGAAAAAGCTGAAAATTTCGAAGAATATTTTATCAATTCATGCAAATATAAGTCCTTATAAAGAATATTTCTTCTTTCGGACTTTACTGACTTCCGGACTTTTTCGACTTCCTTACAACTTTTCCCGTGCTGCCTGCATAAACTTACTGGCAAATACAAAAGAATTTAATTCTTTATTGTCAGAATGTGCGATCTGGTGATTAGAACCTTCCCACCATTTTTCGCCATTGTGCAAAAATATAATATGATCACCAATACCCATTACCGAATTCATATCGTGGGTAACAATAACGGTGGTGGTTTGATACTCCTCTGTGATTTCACTTATGAGCTCGTCTATAAGGATAGACGTCATAGGGTCGAGGCCGGAGTTAGGCTCATCCACAAATAAATATTTTGGCTGCATGGATATGGCACGGGCTATGCCCACACGTTTTTTCATACCGCCCGATAATTCAGAAGGATATAAATTGTTTTTGCCTTTTAAGTTAACCCTTTCTAAACAGAAGTTGGCTCTGTCCAATTTTTCTGAATGCGACATATCGGTGAACAGGTTAAGCGGGAAAATAATATTTCCTTCAACCGTCAGCGAGTCAAATAAAGCAGAGTTTTGAAAAAGCATCCCTATCTGTTTGCGGATGGGTACGCGCCCTTCAAAATGCATATCGGTAAAATTCTCATGGTCATAAAGCACATCGCCTTTTGTTGGCTCATGCAAACCTACAATACATTTTAGCAGCGTGGTTTTGCCGGAGCCGGAGCCACCGATTATCAGGTTATTTTTGCCCGGTTTAAATTGCGCGGTTATGCCGCGAAGCACCCTGTTTTCGCCAAATGTTTTATGAATGTCTTCAATTTCGATCATAATAAAAGACTTGAAATTATGAGGTCGGCAAATAAGATCCAGATACAGCTAAATACAACTCCTTTAGTTGCCGATTGGCCAACTTCAAGTGCGCCTCCCGAAGTGTAAAAACCAAAATATGCACAAACTGAAGTAATTATAAAACCAAAAACTACGGATTTTACAGCACAAACGGTTACGGTTACGGTGTTAAAACTGTCCTGCAGACCGGTAATATAATCAGTAGGGGCAACATCACGAGATACAAGGCAAGCAATGTAGCCGCCTGTTAACCCTAATATTACAGATACAATAACCAGCAACGGGATCATTGTAATACCCGAGATAATTTTGGGTGATATAAGATAACCGGGTGCATTTACACCCATAATTTCTAACGCATCAATTTGCTCGGTTACACGCATGGTGCCTATTTGTGATGCAATACTTGATCCTATACGCCCGGCAAGCACAAGGGCCGAAATAGTGGGACTAAATTCCAGAATGGTTGAGTCGCGGGAGATACTGCCAACGATTGATTTTGGAACAATAGGACTTACTAACTGAAATGCAACCTGAATAGTGGCCACAGCCCCAATAAAAACCGAAATAATACAAATAATGCCCAAAGAACCAATGCCTTGCGAAACCATTTCGCGCATTATTTCGGTCCAGTAAACTTTGAATTTTTCAGGTTTACGAAAACTTAAACGCAGTAAGAGTAAATATCTTCCGAAGCTGTGAAACATTTAATAATTGAAATTCGGGTTAAAAATACTACATTTTGTTGTTGTAAACCCAATCCGATATAAATTAACTGCTTAGATAGTTAAGCAGAATCACTATCGTGCCATTAAATTTGTTTGTTAGTGCAGCTTCGGCTTCAGAAATCTATATGATTTATACGTTGGGTTGCGCGTATTTCTCATATTGATAAACTGAACTCGCCGGGCGATAGTGAGGGAAGAATGCTTATCTGCCTAATTTGGATTTTTTGAGTTTCTGGTCAAAAAAATAGTCCAAAGTCATCAGTTAAATTAACTTAAGACTTTGGACTACTAAATTAGATAGAGCGCTGTTTAAACAACTAAGTTCCACCCATGGGTGTCAGCAACTTTGCCATATTTTATAGCATCAAGTTCGCGTAACACTTTTTGTGAAAAGGCTCTTTCCTTAGGATCACTAAGGAAATATTCTTCGCTGTTATGGCTTATTGAACCCACCGGAGCAATTGTTGCAGCGGTACCGGCACCAAAAGCATCATCGAGCTTACCATTTTTGGCAGCCTCAATAACTTCGGCAACAGATACACGGCGTTCTTCAACCGGCATGCCCCATTCGCGGGCCAGGGTTAAAACGGTGTCGCGGGTAACGCCATCTAAAATGGTGTCGCGGGTTGATGGGGTTACTACTTTGCCGTCAATCACAAACATTACGTTTGCTGCTCCCATTTCTTCCACGTATTCGTGATTTTTGGCATCGGTCCATATTAACTGGTCAAAACCTTCTTCGGTAGCTTTTTTTGCAGGCAGCATACTGCCGCCATAGTTACCTGATGACTTTGCATAACCCATACCGCCCTCTGCCGAGCGGGTATAGTATGTTTCTATCTTTACTCTTAGGGTTTTTGAAAAATATGGTCCTACAGGGCATAGCAAAACCATGTATTTATAGGTTGATGAAGGCGCAACACCCAGGAAAGGGTCGGTAGCAAACATAAACGGCCTTATATATAAGGCGTGATTAGCTTTTGAAGGTACCCAGTCGCGGTCAATATCAACCACGGCGGCTATACTTTGAATAAATATTTCTTCGGGTATGGTTGGCATACACAAACGCTCGGCCGATTTATTAAAACGGATTGCATTTTTATCCGGACGGAAAACAGAAACTGTTCCGTCCGCATGTTTGTAAGCTTTAATACCTTCAAAAAAAGACTGGCCATAATGTAACGATGAAATAGCGGGATTCAAGCTAATTTCACCGTAGGGGACAATCTCAAAATTTTTCCATTCGCCATTGACGTAGTCAGCCACAAACATGTGGTCGCTAAATGTTTTTCCAAATGGCAAATTGTTAAAATCTGTTTCCTGTAAACGGGAATGATTGGTTTTGGTGATCTTGATGTCCATTGTCTCTGTCATGGCCTTAACTTTTTAGTGTAGAAAACGGCAATTTAGGGATTTTTTTGTTTATAGTTAAGGATTTATGGTTCATATTATATTTTTTTACAATTGATTGCCAATTTTGGGCCGTTAACTATGATCTGTTGACTAAGAACTAACTAATAATACTTTCCACCCAAGCCTTACCCCAATTTTCAATTTCTTCGGCACTCCACAGCGAGGGATAAAAAATCCTTTTCTGAAAACGTGGGGGTAAATACTTTTGCCAGTTGGTACCACCGGTAGCTTTAATATCTTCGGGATCGCGGTTTAAATAACGCACGGCAGATTTATAGTGCGATAGCGGCCAGTTAACATTTACGTTAACATCCAGTTGCTTTAATTCAGCTTCCAGTTGGGGAGTAGCCTGATTGTTATTTTTAAGCTGATGATAAAGCGCATAAAAATTGTGGTTTACGCTGGCCGCACCCAGCTCTATAAAAGTTTTTGAATATTTTTTTTCGAACTGTTTTAGCGTTAAGGTTTTTTTGCCGGTTGATAGTTCTGTCGCGCCAAACTTCCAGTACAGGTACTCAAACTGTTCATTAATGGTCGCGTTCTTTAGCTCATCGCGTTTGTCTTTGGCAACCAGGTTAATAAAGTCGGTAGCGTAAATCTCAATCATCCGGTACTGACCAGACTGGAATCCACTTGCCGGCAGTAATGACATCCTGAACTTTAAAAACTGCTCCTTCTCCATCCCATCAACCATAATCTCGAATGATTGGGTAAGTGCTTCAAAATAGCGGTTGATACGTTTTAACCGGGCTGTAAAAAAATCGACCGTTAGAGGTTGTGCATTAGCTATTTGTTTGCATTCGTGCAGGGCCAGCTTAAAGTAGAGCTCCGTTATTTGGTGATAAATAATAAAGATTTCTTCATCGGGGAATGGTGTTTTAGGGCTTTGCAGACTAAGCAGTGTATCTAAATGAATATAATCCCAATAGGTTAAAAAGTCGGCATAAAGCAAACCATCAAGATACGAGTTCATATCCTGCCCCATTGCCTCATACTTTTCCTGGAGGCGGGCCAGGCGTTCTTCAATTTCGGACGAAAAATGCATGGGCAAAGGTAAATAGTTTTACTGTTTTACGCAGGCTGATTTATCATCATAAGGAGTGCTGCTTTTTATTTAATTCTAACGCATCACCCAACGTTTGCTGTTTTTATTACGATGATGCTATAAAACAGATTATAAATCATCAAAACAAAGAACAATGAAAAATTCACTTTATGGCATTCTGCTCCTTTTGCTTTCATTTTTTGTTATATCGGCATGCAATAAATTTGCCGACCCGTTAACGAGCGCAAGCGGGGGGCAATCATTGGCTGCTAAATCAGCAGCCCTCGCTGTCAGTGGCAAGGTACAATTACTGGCAAGTAAGTATAAAGTAAAAATTAATGAGCCCGATACTTTACTACTCTCAGGAACAAACTCAACCGACTCTATTCGCTGGAGTGTTGTACCGTCGGGTTTTGATTCTCTGGTAAAAAACAAAAACAAGGCGTTAATTTTCTTTAAAAAAGCGGGTACTTACCAGGTTAGCGCATCTGATAATGGAGGCACTCCTGCTACTGCCAAAATAATAGTAATCGATTCGGTTTATAACTCGCAGCCGCAACCACAATATAATATCATTCCGCTAACCGGCGATCAAATTACACTGGTTCCGCATTTTTATAATAATCCGGGTGCCGATTCGAGTTATCTTTCATTTGTAGCGCAAACACGGAAGTCTTATTGCAGCATAAGTAAACTTAACGTTACTGATAGCCTGGTTAATAATAGCTATGCGATAGATTTTGTTAACGTAATACAACCAACGCCATGTGTTATTGGCCAGAGCCCAATTGCTGCGGTAATTAACTTTAATCAAAAATTACCCGGTAACTTGGCAAATGGTACCTATCCGTTATCAGTTACATTAAATGGCACAACATATACAGGGAGTATTGTAGCAACCTCAACTATGATTACCTTTAAATGGAATTATAATTCGGGAGTTTTGATTGCACCTAAACAGATCAGCCGATGATGATGCAATTGTTATAATGGTTGTAAGTGTTGCAAGCACTTGCAACCATTATAATAACCAGAATTATTTAAATAAAAATATTTTGATTTTGACCCAACGTTTGATGAACGATTTACGAAGAGCTTTTTAGAACATTTGAGGGTATATATTATTGAATGAGTCTTTCTAAAAAGCAGGCAGAAAAGCTGGTAAAAGGATGTGTTAACAATGATCGCATGGCACAGGAGGCCCTGTACAAGCTGTTTCATGCCGATATGTTGCGGGTTTGCTATAACTATTTACCCAATAAAGAGCTTGCAAAAGAAGCATTTAATGCCGGTTTTTTAAAAGTGTTTCAATCTATACAAAACTTTGATGTCGCAAAAGGCGAATTGGGGGGATGGATCAGAAAAATAATGATCTATACGTCGATTGATTTGGGCAGGAGTGAGCTGAAGTTTAACAATGTATCATCAATTGAACCGGAGGACGAAGGTTTTTTTATTTCTCCTTCGGTTTTAGAGAAATTATTCTTCGAAGATATTTTAAAAAATATCAGAACATTACCTTATGCCACACAAACGGTTTTTAATTTATCAGTATTGGATGGATTTACACATAAAGAAATTGGCGAACAATTAAATATAAGCGAAGGCACGTCGCGCTGGCATTTATCCGAAGCAAAAAAACAGTTAAGAGCATTGCTTGAAACATCCGGAAAAAGCACTGAGCAGCTAACAGAAAGGAGTGTTAAAGCGAAATGAAAAGTTCATTAAAATATCTGATGCTCTGGCAGAAAAAGAGGAACGAACTGCCCTTTAATGATGATCCACAGACCGGTTGGGCAGAAATGCAATCATTATTGGATACGCATTTGCCGGTTAGCAGCGAAAAAACATCCCGTTTTAAGAAAATTAAAGTATTACCTGCGTTATTTATTGCTTTTTCGGCTGCTGCTATGGTTTATACCGCGTCGCGGGTGGTTATAAATAAAGTTAGCAAGCATCATTTAGCGTATCATACGGGCAAAAATTATCATTTTAACAAAACTTCATTTGCTACTGATTCTTTATCTGCCGATTCAGGAGTTGAAAGTTCAGATAGTACAACTAAACAACCGGCAGAGGCTATCCAACCCAAAAAAACGTCGATTATCGGTACCGATGTAACAGCGGTTGCCAATAAACGTGCAATAGAAAGTACAACGTTAAATACTGGCCAGGCAGGTGCGGTTGTAGCGCAGGATAAAAATAATATTGCCCGGGCGCCTGCGTCTTTGGCATCCCCACAAAATCAACTGGTATCGAGGCGTCAAACAAATGGCTTATCAGCAAATACTGCATTGGCAAGTAATAACGTGAACAGTGGGAAAGGCATTTTATCAGCTTCGGGGATAAATAGTAGTTCATCACGGGTAGCTAATTATCATCATACTAACCACCTTAGCAATCATAGCAACAAAACAAACGGAGTGGCGGGCTATAAGCCAGGAGGAATGGCAAGCGAACAAAACCTGCCAGACGTTGCCGATGATAACGGTTATCAGCCATTGCAGGCGGCAAGTTTGCATTTAAATTTTAATAACACGCCTAGTAATCCGCTGGCCGTTTTAAATAATAGCCTTGTTGGAAGATCGCCGACTAATCAGTCATCTTCAAAAAATGTTAAAAGTACAAAACAGAAAACTACCAGAGCCAGAAATTCCGGCACTTCGAATCTCGACTGGGGGATTTTAACAGGTGTTAATTCGTCGGGTAGTTTTACGCCAAAAGCACAAAACGCTAATTTTTATGGAAGTTTTCCGGTCGATTTATATTTAGGCTTATTTGCCACTTACCATTTAAATAGTAAATGGGGTATTAATATACAAACACAAATTTATAGCCCGCAAACCATTAATACCAGCTATACCCATGCCAACGGAAGCAAGGTTGATTCAACACAAACATTAAAAATAACGGCTTCGCGTAAGGTGTATAACATTAATGTGCCCATACATATAGTTTATAACGTTACCGATAATATCAGTATTAAGGCAGGCCCGGTAATTGGGTTCCCGGTAAAGCAGATAAATACTAATAGTTCGTTGCTGCCCGCAGGCATCCGGTCGGATACTGCGTACTATGCTAAAAGTATAGCCATATTAAACCAAACCAAATATGAGCAAGGCATCAATTTAGGATTCTCTGGCGGGGGAAGCATTCGTGCCGGACGCTTTATTTTTGAGGCAACGTATTTAAAAAGTATAACCGGGTATAAAATTATTTCGGACTGGGGGACCTACAAATCAAACAATGGTACTTTACAATTTACCATCAGCTTTAAATTAAACAAGTCGAAATAATTATTGGTGCTTATTTTATCTTCGGGTAAAACATATCTGGTTTGGGTTGTTATAGTATTTACATAACCAAAATCTTTTACAACCATGAAGATCAAAAAAATACTTATCGGTATTGACAATAGTAAATATGCAGAGCACGCGGCAGAATACGGTTTTGATATTGCGCGTCAATTTAATGCCGAGGTAGGTTTGGTAAATATTGTTGAGCCTATTATTATTTCGCCATTGGCCGCCGCAGCCGATCCGGTTATGGGAATGCCTATGCAAGGCACAGGTATTGAGGAGATGGAGATACTGGACGTTCAAAAAAATCAATCTGAAAATATTATTGAAAGCACCATCAAAAAGTTTGCTGGCGAAATGCAGGTAACTCACTTTAATGAATATGGTCCAACTGCCGATGGTATTATACATTGCAGCAAGGAGTTTGGCGCCGATTTAATTGTAATAGGTACTCACAGCCGCTCAGGCCTTGATCGCCTGCTGATGGGCAGCGTTGCCGAACACGTTGTGCGCCATTCGGAGGTGCCGGTTTTGGTGGTGCCGTTTAGTTCATAGTTGATGGTTGAGAGTTCATAGTAGCGGACACTTGCTAAACTATCTAAACACTATGACCCATCAACTATAAACCATGAGCCTCCTAATACAACAACCTGAATTTTATTGTTTGCTCAATCGCTTTCAGCTCATTTAATACTTCGGTGCCGTAGCCGGTGTTTACATCGGTAATTACGTAACCAATTTGTGGGTTGGTAACCAAAAATTCGCCTACTATATTAATGTTATGGCGGGCAAATACATCGTTAATTTTAGCAAGTATGCCCGGTACGTTTTTGTGGATGTGAATTAAACGGTGCGCGTTGTTTATGCGCGGCGGTTGCAGATCGGGGAAGTTGCAGCTGGTATGTGTTTTACCCTCGTTCATAAACGCCATTACCCTTTTCGGAATAAAATCATCATTACGCGGGTTGTGTTTAGGGTCATCAAAAATGATAATGCCATTTTCGCAGGCCGCTTCGCCCAGTTGTTTGTTACTGATTTTGCCGAAAATGCCAATTACCTTTAATCTGCCTGCGTTTTGTAATTGCTGCGGTGTAGGTTGATGGGCTTCATCGCAAAATAAAACACCTGCTTCTTCCAGGTATTTTTCTTCAATGCTTTCGCGCTGCCTTATATTATAGCCTTCTTTACGCATCTGTGCCAGCGCTTCTTCTTCAACATCGCCAACAATCAAACATTTAATGCGGTTTTTAGGGTATGATATTGCTCTTGGTAGTTTGTTGATGTACAAAAATTCATCAAAACTGGGTGTAATATGATCGGCCTTTTCGGCTACCGATTTACGTTCAATATTCTCGGTAAAGGCAAAAAACTTCTTAATCATGCCCGACTCTTTTAGCTGGAAGTCGGAGTAACCATCGCCAATGCCAAAAATTTCTCCCGGCAAGTTAAGTTCTTTCAATAATTTAACCTTGCCACCCTCCTGCGATAGGGGATTTTCGCGGTCGTAGCCTATAATATTGCCTTCGTCGTCAAACACAAAAGTGTTGGCGTAAATATTTTCCTTTTTAATATGGTACTCGGTTACTACCGGGATAATAAATTCTTTAAACCCACCCGATACGATCAACACTTCATCAGCATGATTCTTAAAAAATATAGTATTGCGCGAAAAGGAAGTAGACACCTTCTTTTTTAAATGCGTAACCAGTTGTTTTAAATGATCGCGGTTTGCCTGCAATAGTTTAACCCGGCTTTCCAGACTTTGGGTAAACGACAGCTTCCCCTCCATTGACGCGTTGGTAAGGTCTTCTATCTGTTTATAGATATTTTCCCTGTCGGGATGATTTTTTAAGGATATGCGGGCCAGTTCGTCTAATGCTTCTACCTGTGTAAAGGTGCTGTCGAAATCTATTATAAAGTATTGATCCATTTTTGAAATGCAGATTGCTTTTGATGTGCGAATTTGCGGATGTGCAAATGTGCGAATTTTTTAGATTGATTTTTGGGTGATGTTCATTAAGTTGATAGGATGGGTGGGGACGCAATGCATTGCGTCTAAAAGCAACAATTATTCAGCCTGCATATTTTGTTATGTCTCCCCTGTTTCTATATTTGGATATGAAAGTCATTCTATCTTTGTTCTTATTTGTCATAGTGGTGATTTTAGTAGCACTGCATCAAAACAAACCAATAAAATTCGACGCCCGAGCAGACTCAACACTTGTGAGATTAAAAAGAAATAAAAAAGCTATTGATAAACAAATAAATAACAAACAATTAATTGTTCTGGTTAAGGTTCCCGGCAAAAAGGACTTGGTAGAGGTAAAAGGTGATAGCTGGCCCGATAGCATAGATTATACTTTAAATACATGCAAAAACGCATCCGGCAAAATAGTCCTGATTGAGCAAACGTTCGAGAGTGAAAGCGGCGATTGGAATATTATATACGAACATTATTTTGATGAACGCGGTTACACCTTTGCCTTTTATAAAGAGGAATCAATATTTAATGATAATGTTAAAGGCGGTATTGTGAGGCAAACGCTTTTGAATTATTATGATGAAAAATTTAAAAACATTAGCCAGGCAAGTAAACTGTTAGACGAAAAATATCATCCCCTTGAAAAAGGGGATAACAATTTCGATTTTCCTGCGGATAAATCCAGCATTTATAAAAACCTGCAAGAATGTCTGGCAGGCTATAATGTTAATTAACTTTAACTGTTGTTATCGGCGCACTGGCCAATATCCTCAGCTCCTTCGGGAAATAATTATTAATACGGTTAGGTAGCAATTTGGCCCAGCCTAATGGTTGCCCTTCAAATGTCATCAGGCTCCAGCCCTTATCGGTATGATTCAGATCAATATTGTCGCGCCGTAAATACTGTATGGCTTGATCGTAGTTAAGCGGGGTTTGCAAAAACATCTCCTTATTAATATAGGTACTCAATGCCAACTCATGATCGGGTATCAGATCTTTCCCCATCAGTTTGCCAATCCGCACACCCGATTTTTTGATATACAGATGCCGCTGCAAAGTATCCAGACTTTCCTTGTGTACTTTATTAATAGCGAGCCAATCGTCGTTTACTTTAAAATAGTAAAAATCATCAGGCCCTATTAAATATTCTTTAACCAATTCTATCTCTTGCAGCGCTAACTTTTGATGTCCCTTTGTTTTATAAAAAGGTGGCTCATCGCTTTGGCCTTTCTTTTTTAAGCAAGCGGCAAACAAACCCTCGCCTTTTACCTTGCCCGGATAAAAACGATAACCCCACGCCTTTTGGCTGGTCGATTGCGTTTCAACAACTCCCCACTCCTTATATATAGGTATACGGATGCTCTCCATATCAAACTCGCTGCACAGCCAATCCAGTATATCCTCGTTTTCCTGGTGCGAATAGGAGCATGTACTATATATAAGGTGTCCGTCTTCTTTTAATGCGGGGTAAATGTCAGCCAGTATCCGTTCCTGCCGCTGGTGGCATAGGTTTACATTGGCTTCAGACCATTCGTTCATCGCCTGCGGATCTTTCCTGAACATTCCCGAGCCGGAGCACGGCGCGTCAACCAGTATGGTATCAAAAAAGCCGGTAAGGCGGCTAAAGTCTTTTGGGTCGTTATTGCTTACTATTATATTAGGTGTACCCCAGCGGTTAAGGTTATCGCACAAAACAGGTACGCGGGTTTTTATAATTTCATTTGCTACCAACAGATCATTGCCGCCGATGGCCGAGTTAATAAGTGTGCTTTTACCGCCGGGAGCAGCGCACAGGTCTAATACCTTTATAGGTTCGTCAGCATTTGGCCTGATGTTTTTAAGAATATGATCAATGAACATAGATGATGCTTCCTGTACATAGTAACAGCCAGCGTGGAAAAGCGGGTCGAAAGTGAAGGATGGCCGGGTGTCCAGATAAAAGCCTGCGGAGCACCATGGCACCTGCTCATTGGTCTTTAAGGCCGATATTTTAAAAGGATTTACCCTTATTGAGGTAGGCGACTCAATAGTTTGATGCGCATTGATAAAATTTTCGGGCTCAAAACCCGCTTCTTCTGATAAAGAAGATAAGAAATTATGAGGAAATGGTTGCTCGTTCATATTCATTTCAAAGGTACAAAATCAATAATAGCTATTAATAAGGTGTTGTCACTATCATTTATTATTTTGATAGTATTTAGTTTACAAGGAGTTATGCTATTGTTGTGGCTTTTTTGAAAAATAATCTTGCAGGAATGCGAATTCTGTGTACATTTGTGGCCCCGAAAGAAAAAGCGGGTGTAGTTATTTGAAGCGGCGAAGAAAAGACGGAGAGGCCGGAAAAGAAAGGTGAAAATAGCACTTGACAATAAGGAAAGAAAGTCGCATCTTTGCAGCCCGCAAACGAAGGAAGAAAAGGAGAGGTTGGAGCGGAAAAAAAAGCAAGCAAAAAATAAAAAATAAAGTTTGCAAAATTAAAAAAGGTTCTTACCTTTGCAGTCCCAAAACAAGGGACAAAAAATTAAGAAAAGATCAGAAGCGATTTCTGATTTTAGAAACTGAAAAAGTAAAGCTGACGCAAGAAGGCGAAACGAAATAAAGAAGTCTGAACCGGGAAGGTAAAGATGAAAAGTTCTTATAATGGATAGATAATCATGTAGCGTAACAGCAGTCGAAAGACAAGCGGTTATGAGACGAAAGAGAGAAGGATACTGTATAAAGAATAATTTATATACAGATTCTATTATTAATAATAGGGTCAGTGAGATAACAAAACATTTTACAATGGAGAGTTTGATCCTGGCTCAGGATGAACGCTAGCGGCAGGCCTAATACATGCAAGTCGGACGGGATTTAGGAGCTTGCTTCTAATGAGAGTGGCGCACGGGTGCGTAACACGTATGTAACCTACCCTTATCAGGGGGATAGCCTCTCGAAAGAGAGATTAAGCCCGCATAACATCAAGGCACAGCATTGTGTTTTGATCAAATATTTATAGGATAAGGATGGGCATGCGGAACATTAGCTAGTTGGTAAGGTAATGGCTTACCAAGGCTACGATGTTTAGGGGATCTGAGAGGATGACCCCCCACACTGGTACTGAGACACGGACCAGACTCCTACGGGAGGCAGCAGT
>OLKV01000260.1_pt1 | contig 38534 bp, 35 predicted proteins | sample 1604391 | NCBI WGS metagenome assembly OLKV01 (sample SAMEA104055711, study PRJEB20765) | soil metagenome | isolation source: soil | reverse complement strand
AAATAGCGACTTCCTTGGGGTTGTCGCAGAAGCATTGCAGGTGGATGTCCGAATGTTCGCCTGCGGTGCCGTTCAGCACGGCGTGGGAGCACCCAGGGGCGCTGTGTATGTTGATCGTCAGGGAAATATCTTACACAATAACTATGCACCGCGTACAGGAGTTGTTACTCCCGGCGGATCGCGTGCAGGAGTGGTTACTCCTCCAAGGGGTGCTACTGCGGGTGGTATAAGCGGCTATCGCACATCACCACAGGTAGGTTACGGTGGCTACTGGGGTAATCACGGTTATTATCACTATAACCATGGCTATTATGGTTCATACTATTTGCCAAGGCTTGGTTTTACCTGTGGTGTTTTACCTTATGGTTATTATCCGTTTTACTTTGGCGATTATCAGTACTACTATAGCGATGGCTTGTTCTATCAATACGAAAACAGTCAGTATACTGTAGTTGAGCCGCCTGTAGGTGCCGAATTAACTACCTTGCCTAATAACGCACAGTCCATAGTAATTAATGGCCAGCAATATTATGAGCTAAATGGTGTTTATTACCAACCAGTAACAAAAGACGACGGCACTATAGTTTACCAGGTTGCCGGTAAAGATGGCCAGCTAAACACTACCGATGCAACTGTACAGGACGACCAGCCGCAAGGCCCGCAGATGGGTGATATTGTTACTCAGTTGCCGCCTAATTGCCGTAAGATAAAAGTAAACGGCTCAAAATTATATGTATCTGCCGATGGTATTTACTATCAGGAAGTGGTTGATCCAAACGGCGGTATCACCTACAAAATTGTAGGTCTTCCATCTGATGAGCCTGATCAAAATTAAGATCTGCTAATAAAATATAAAAGGCGGCGCTTTAACAGTGCCGCCTTTTATTTGGCAATGTGAGTTGGGAAAAGCCATTTTTGCCTCACCTAAATCCTCTCCAAAGGAGAGGACTTTGACTTCCAATAGGGTATATTTCTATTCGTTTTATGGCCCTTCTCCCCTGGAGAAGGGTTGGGATGAGGCTACTTACATAAAAACTCCTGCACAAAACGGTATAATAGTATTAATTACCATACCGCCAATTACCTAATTTTACGGCATTATCTTTACATAATGAAACACTGCTTTTACCTGCTGCTGATTTTTTTATTTGGCGTTCAGTTTGCCAATGCCACTACGCAGCGCAATAATTTAACTTTATTTAAGGCCGATAATCACCTGATACAATATACCGGGAGGGTGGATTTTGCAAACCCCGAAGTGCCAAGAATCTGGGCGCCGGGTGTTTATATCAGTGCCAAATTTAAAGGTAACCAGTGCCAGGTATTGATAAATGACGAGGTAGCCAGCGACAATAACCACAACTACATTGAAATTATTATTGATGGTAAAAACCCCTATCGCATCAAACTAACCCAAAAGGTAAATGTAATAACCCTGCCCGATAGCCTTGCCGGTACCGAACATACGGTGATAATTTGTAAAGACACCGAATCAAACATCGGTTATATTGATTTTGTGGGGTTTAGATGCGAAGGCCTTTTGCCGTTGCCTGCAAAGCCCAAACGTAAAATTGAATATTTTGGCGACTCGATCACCAGCGGAACCGGCATGGATTTGTCCGAGATTCCCTGTGGCAAGGGCCAGTGGTACGATGAACATAACGCCTATATGAGCTACGGTGCACGCACCTCGCGCAATCTGGATGCACAATGGCAGCTTACTGCTTTGGCGGGCGTTGGGTTGATACATAGCTGCTGTGATATGAAGGTGGTTATGCCGCAGATATACGACAAAGTTTTTTTGGCGGCCGATTCTGTAAAATGGGATTTTAAAAATTATCAGCCTGATGTAGTTACTATCTGCTTAGGGCAAAATGACGGTCCGCAGGATTCAACGTTGTTTTGTGGCGCTTACGTTAAATTGATAAGCAACATAAGGCAGCATTATCCCAAGGCCGATATTATTTGTTTAACCAGCCCCATGGCCGATAAAACATTGACACCCATTTTGCAACGTTATTTAACTGCAATTACCGCTCACATGAATGCAGGGGGCGATAAAAAGGTTTATAAATACTTTTTCTCCAAACAATACCACAACGGCTGCGGCGGCCACCCCGATTTGGATGATCATAAGCTGATTGCCGATGAATTGACTGCTTATATTAGGCAGGTGAAAGGTTGGTAGATTGGGAGTGTTATACTTAGCTTGATGGCTCTGTATAGCATGCGATTGCTTCGTACCTCATGGAAATGAAATTTGCGGGAGGGGTGTCATGCTGAGGCACTCGAAGCATGCGGGCAATGGCCTCTGCGCTCACCCTTCGAGTACCTCAGGGTGACACCCACTTGTGCCGTTCGAAACCAACCTATTGATTTATCCTTTTCAACCCCGCTTTTGCATCGTTATCAATGTCGTTCTGATATTCGTGATCTTTCATATCAAGGGCCTGGCGGTAGTAGTCCCCGGCTTTTTTATAGTCCTTTTTCCCTTCAAAAATGCGCCCTATGCTTACGGCGGCATTTGCAGAGTAGTAATATTTGGTGGCTTTGCCGTAGTTAATAGCTCGCTGATAACTTGACAGGGCATCATTCGCCCGATCGGTTTTTTCGTAAATGCGGGCAAGGCGGTAGTAATATTCTGTTTTATCGCGGGTTAGACTAAAGTCATTCACGTCTTTGCCAGATAGTTGAGCGAGGGCTTTGCTGTAATAGCCACCGTCGTAATAAAAGCGTGCTTTCAGCAGGTCAAGGTCAGGCTTGGTATCGTTGGCTTCCCGCAAGGCTTGTTTGTCTTTTTCGTCTATAGCATAACCTTTTGTTTTGGCCAGCTTTACGTAGTAGTCATATTTTTCGGTGTTGTTTTGCAGCAGGTAGTAGTATCCTATTTTTAAATAAGCATCCTTTATATAGTTTACGCCCTTATATTCTTTAACGTAGGCCGATAAAAACACCGGCGTATCATCATCCATCCGGTTTAACTTGGCGCTGCCCAAAAGATAATTGATCATCGGCAGGCTTACATATTGTGCCGATTTTGGACTGGCCTGCAAATAAGCAATAGCATCATCATTATGCGCCGTTTTTGACGCTACGTAGCCCTGTAAAAACGATTTTAGCAAACTCCCATTCTCCATGCCCGACAGATAGGTAATCAGCTTTGGATAGGCTGCATTATTATGCAAGGCGTCAATATTGATGTTGCATAAAAAGAAAATCACCTCGTCGTTATAAAAACTGTACTTGGTTTTTGGCAGTTCAGTCCTCAATTCTTCTAACTGTTTAAGGCCGGCCTGCACATTGCCGCTCATGCCTAAAAAGCGGGTTATACTTCTGAAATTTGCAGGTATCGAACCAAAAATAACATTTACCAGCGCCAGGCTTTTTTGATTAGGCAAAAAGTCGGGGAATTTTTCGGCATTATCTTTTAGCAATCCATTGGCTTTTTTGGCGTCGAAGCCTGATGACACATAGTCACCAAACTTGGCCTTTAAAAACGACCACTGTAAATAGATCTCGGCCTGCGAAAAAAGATAATAGGGCGAACTGCTGTCATTATCTTCCAAAGCCGAAAGCCGGGTAGCTTTATTATCCTTTAGCCGCTCATAGTCTGCTTTATTTTCTGAGGCTAAAAGGCCAAAATAGTCAACATAATTATCCAGTAAAATTGTAATACCATTTTGCGGATTCAGTTGTTTTTCTTTTTGAATCAGCACCCGCGCATCATTAAGCCTCAGGCTCATAATAGCCCGGTAAGCTTCAATACAATTGGCATCATAATTAAAGTTTGCTTTAGCGTTTAGCCCGATGAGCAGGAAGAATAAGATGAGCAGAAGATATTTTTTAATCATTAATTTCTTTTTATAAAATTACCGCTCGCAGGGGCCTTTTCGAGAGACCCTGCGGGGACAATGAATGAGGGTGTCATGCTGAGGCACTCGAAGCACGCGGGCAAAGGCCTCTGCGCTCACCCTTCGAGTGCCTCAGGGTGACACCCCTCTTCGTAATTTCTATTCACACAGACGTAACCCACCACGTATTACCAAAGGCATCATTAAAGCCGCCGCTGCGGCCGTAGGTTTGATCAGCCGGTGGCATGGATGTGGTTGCTCCGTTATCAATTGCTTTTTTAAAAACCGCGTCGCAATCGTCAACATAAACGAAAATTCCGGCGGGTTGTTTTTGAAACTGATCCGTTGCATCGGCAAGCATAATAACGCTTTGCCCTATTGTTATTTCGGCATGCTGAATAAGTGTTTCGGTACGCATCGCTTTATACCTTTCTTCGGCACCAAAAACTGCTTTAGCAAACTCAATAAACGCCGCAGCGTTTGGCACAATCAAATAAGGCATTACCTGATTGTACCCATCTGGGATATTCAAGGTTTTCATTGTTATATCGGATTTCGGATGTTCGATTTCGGATTTATTTAGTTTTAATATTTAAAGTTATCGATGATTATTTAAACAACGATCAAATAAAGTAACAAAAGTGATTCCGTTCTCGCAGGGTCCTCTTCGAGAGCCCCTGCGGGGACATAAGTCGGTTCCGCCAAATCTTAAATTATTCTAATTCCGAAATCGAACATCCGAAATCCGAAATCAAAACTACATCCCCTTCTGTATTGCCTCATAAACTACATCCTGTATCCTCGGTCTTATATTAAGGCTCGATAGCTTGCTCTCGATGGCCGGATTTACACGGTTTGATAAAAAGACGTATACGAGGTTAGATTTCGGATCAACCCATACGCAGGTACCTGTAAAGCCGGTATGTCCATACGTTTGGTCAGATGCCAGGTGCGATGGATAATGATGATCCAACTCCGGGTCCCACCTGTCAAAACCCAAACCACGGCGACTCACTGCCGATTGTTTTGCGGTAAACTGGTCAACCGTTTCGGGCTTAATATATTGTACGCCGCCGTAGGTGCCCCGGTTTAGCATCATCTGAAATAATATGGCCACATCATTTGCGCTGGCAAACAAACCGGCATGGCCCGCCACACCACCCATCAGTGCCGCCGTGGGATCATGCACATAACCGTCTAACAAAGCATGGCGGTATTGATGATCATCCTCCGTTGGTATTATCTGGCTTGGGGCAAAACGGTACAGTGGTAAAAATCCGGCGGTTTGCATACCCAGCGGAGCATAAAACTGCTGCAGCATGTACACATTTTCGGGCGTGGCGGTAATGGTTTCAATTATCTGCTGCATAAAGCACATGCTCAAATCGCTGTAAACATATTTCCCCCTTGTTCTTAGTGGCGAATTCAGCATCAGCGGCCACATTACATCCTTAAAATAATCCTTCCGCAGGTAATAGTTTTCATTTACTTTGGTTGGATAAGCTGCCGATGAATCGGTAGAACGATCTGCCGGTTTTACCGCCTCCAAAGTAGGGATATCAGGGATCAACCCGGCCTGGTGTTCAAGCAGCTCGCGCACCTTTATATCGTTTTTGTTGGTGCTGCGGGTAATGGGCAGGTAATTGCCAACGGTAGAGTCAACATTCAGCTTTCCCTGGTCAACCAGCTGCATGGTTTCCATAGTTGTGGCTGATATTTTAGTCATGGATGCCAGGTCAAAAATATCAGTCAGTTTATCGGGTATGGTTTTATCATAGGTATGATACCCATACGCCTTGTTAAATATTACCTTGCCATCCTTCACTACCAGCACAACACAGCCGGGCGTTGCGCGGTTCAAAATAGCCTCACTGGCTATGTTATCAATACCAATTAAATTAACAGCGCTGATCCCTGCATCCTCGGGCACCGTGTATTGCAAACGGGTTTTGGTGGTTATAAAACCCATGCCCGATTTAAACATCGGCGATATAGTGCGGGTTAATTTTTGCGTGATAGCCACACCACCAAATATCGCCTCGGCACTGTAAAATGCCGAAACCGGCGAAACCCGTTCCGTCCAGATAATAGGCACAGTAACATTGCTCAATTTAACCAGGGCGTCGCTTGTGCCTGTTAAGGCTACTATTACATTTTTTATTTTTTGATTACTGCTGATAAAATTAAGGATGAGCGGATTATTTAAATCAACATAATTTAACTGCACAACGAGGGTGTTATACCATTTTAAATCGGATGATAAATTATCCAGCCCGTTTATTCCCAGGTAATCATTGCCACTATAGCTGGCTACTTTTGAGTATTTATTCAGCAGGCTATCAAACCCTGCCGCATATTGGTTGGAGAAATGGACGCTTGCAATTTTTAACTGATCGAGATTTTGGAGCGGAATGACGTAGTTGGAATTATTTAACAGCACCGTTGATTGCTGAACCAATTTTTCTTCGTTAACATAAGCCAATCCATTCACCGGCGGGTTTTGCGCACATGCCGAATTAAATAAAACAAAGCCAAATAGTACCAGGGTGTATCTCAGCAAACTACTTTTTCTCATAAACCTTCTCTCCATTTATATACGTTTTTAACACCTTAACTTTGGGTAGCTGCGCTCCGTCTATCTTCATAATGTCACTGTCCAATATCACAAAATCGGCATACTTGCCTGGCTCAATACTGCCTTTTTCTTTTTCTTCAAAATTTGCTTTGGCTGCCCAAATAGTAATGCCCCTTAGGGCCTCGGTGCGGGTAAGTGCATTTTCGGGTTGAAAGCCACCATCCGGGTAACCCTTCAAATCCTTGCGCTCAATTGCTGCATAAAACGTGTACATAGGGTTAATATTTTCAACCGGGAAATCAGTCCCCAGCGGAATCCAGCCGTTTTGCTGCAACAATTGTTTGTTTACGTACGATGATTTAAGGCGTTCTTTACCCAGCCTGTCGCCTGCCCAATACATATCTGATGTGGCATGCGTTGGCTGCACCGAAGGGATGATGTTATACTTGCCAAACAGCTTAATATCATCGGGCGATAATACCTGCGCATGTTCTATACGCCAGCGGCGATCATTTTTACCCTTCAAAACGCTGGCATATATTTTAAGCATTACACGGTTGGCCGAATCGCCAATAGCATGCGTACACATCTGGAAACCTTTTGCGGCCAGTTTTTGTGCTACGTCCTGAAAATGTTTCTGACTGCTCAGCAAAAAGCCGCGCCAGTCTTTTTGATCGCTGTACGGCTTAAGTAAACAAGCTCCTCTTGAGCCCAGCGCACCGTCCGCATATAATTTAAATGCCCTAACATCAAGACCGGGTGTTTTAAAAACGCCGCGTTTAAATAAATACTCATAACTGTCCGACTCGTCTGACAGCATTACGTACATGCGCATTTTTAATTCGCCTTTATGCTGCAATTCTGCAATTGTGCTAACCATGGTATAAGGCAGCCCGCAATCATCAATAGTAGTTAGACCAACGGCAAAGCAATTGCGCTGTGCATCCAGCAATGCTGACTGGATAAGCTGATCGGTTGGCGCAGGGATCTTGCGCCTTACCAGGCCCTCGGCATTATCAATTAACAGGCCGGTAAGCTTGCCGTTTATAGTTTCTATTTTGCCGCCGGCAATGGTTTGTCCCGGTTTAATACCGGCTATGTTCAACGCGGCCTGGTTTACTAAAATGGCATGCCCGTCTATCCGGCCTAATATTACCGGCCTCATCGGGAACATGGAATCCAGCTTTGCTTTATTGGGGAATTGTTTTGTTACCCATTTATTCTGATCCCATCCGCGGCCAATAATCCAGCCTTCGGGATTTTTACGGGCATAAACGTTTACCGAGTCAATAACATCCTGCCAGCTTTTAGTATTTTCGAGCTTAACCTCCTGCAGGCTTAAACCATAATCATAAAAATGGGCGTGTGCGTCAATAAATCCCGGATAAACCGGTTTGCCGCCTGCATCAATTACCTGGCGGGCGTTGTATTTTTGTTCAAGGGTATCGTCATTACCAACGGCTATTATTTTTCCGGCGTTTACTACAAATGCATTTGCAGTGGTAAAATTATTGTCAACAGTATAAACTAATGCGTTTTTAACCAGCAGGTCTGCGTTATAATCCTTTTGTTTACAGGCGGCTACCAATATTAGCAGCAGTGGCCATAGTTTCTTCATGGGGTATGTTTTTATTAAAAGTTGTAAGCTACAAAACTATATACAAAATCAAATCCATAAAGTTATGCCGTCAAATAATTAATTTAGCATCGAAAACGAATAAGAAGGGAATTTACATACAATGTCAGATATCATACAGCTTTTACCGGATGCCGTTGCTAACCAGATTGCCGCAGGCGAAGTAGTGCAGCGACCGGCATCGGCAGTAAAAGAATTAATAGAAAACGCTATTGATGCCGGCGCCGATAAAATACAGCTGATATTGAAAGATGCCGGCAAATCACTGATGCAGGTTATTGACAATGGTTGCGGCATGAGTGTTACTGATGCCCGCATGAGCTTTGAGCGCCACGCCACATCAAAAATAAAACAGGCCGAAGATCTTTTTGCTATCCGCACCATGGGTTTCAGGGGCGAGGCCATGGCATCAATTGCTGCTATTGCACATGTTGAGCTTAAAACCCGCCGCCATGAAGATGAGCTGGGAACCTGTATTATTATTGAAGGATCAGAAGTTTTAAGCCAGGAAGCATGCTCTGCCAATGCGGGTACATCTATATCGGTAAAAAACCTGTTTTACAATACACCCGCCCGCCGCAACTTTTTAAAGAGTAACCCGGTAGAGATGCGGCACATTATTGATGAATTTCAACGTGTGGCGCTGGCTAATCCGCAGATCTTTTTTTCGATGCATCATGATGGGCAGGAGGTTTATCATTTGCCATCATCAACACTCAAACAACGCATCATTCACCTGTTTGGCAACAACTATAACGAGCGCCTGGTACCGGTTGAAGAAGATACCACCGTAATTAAACTGCGCGGATTTGTAGGCAAGCCAGAATATGCCCGCAGAACCCGTGGCGAACAGTTCTTCTTTGTAAACAACCGTTTTATCCGCGATGCTTACCTTAACCATGCCGTATCAATGGCGTTTAAGGAATTGCTGCCTGAGGATACTTTCCCGCTGTATGTTTTATTTATTGAGATTGATCCGGCTAAGATCGACATCAACGTACATCCAACTAAAACGGAGATCAAGTACCAGGATGAGCAAACCATTTACGCCATTATCCGCTCGGCGGTTAAACGTTCATTGGGTAGGTATAATATTACCCCAAGTTTGGATTTTGATCAGGAAAACAGCATTGAGCATTTGGTAACGCTAAAACCGCTGGAAGAGATCGTTGCGCCAACCATTAGTTTTAACCCCGATTTTAATCCGTTTGACACGGACAAAAAGCCGGATTATGACGATGTGCCTTCGCGCAGCGCCAACGGTGGTTACCGCAGCACGCCTATTCCGCAAAACTGGGATACCTTGTATGCCATCACCCAAAAGGAGATAACCATACAGCACAAAATGCACGATGAAGAAAGTATTGAGGTTGATGACCAGGAAATTAACAAACCCAGCGAAAGGCAGCTGTTCCAGATCCAGAACCGCTTTATCCTGTCGCCCATAAAATCGGGCTTTATGCTCATTAACCAGCAGGCCGCGCATGAGCGTATTTTATACGAACGCTTTTTACAGGCTCTGCAAACCCACTCGGGGGTGAGTCAGCAGAGCCTGTTCCCGCAGTCGGTAACATTAAATAGCGGTGATTTTGAACTATTAAAGGAACTTTTAAACGATATTCGCGCCCTGGGATTTGATATCCGGGAGTTTGGTAAAAATACCGTAGTAGTTGAAGGTATTCCGGCTGATTTGGGTAATGTTAGCGAAAACGAAATACTGGAACAATTACTTGAAGGGTTTAAAAATAATCAGGCCATTTTAAAGTTAGATAAACGCGACAGCCTGGCTCGCTCACTTGCACGCAACGCTGCAACAAAAGCGGGCATAAAGATGTCATTAGAAGAAATGAACCTGTTGATAGATCAGCTTTTTGCCTGCCAGATGCCAAACCTTGCTTTAAACGGTAAACTGGTAATCAGTACTTTTACATTAAACGAACTTTTAGAACGATTTGACAAATAACCGCCAGTTGCGGTTTAAACACATTTATATTTATTATGAGCGCATACAGGCAATCACCATTCGCCAATTTAACCCCGGTTGTAAAAAGCCTTCTGATCATCAATTTAGTTTGTTTTATACCGTTTGTGGTATTAAGTACAGAGAGCTATGATAATCTGATTGTAGGCAACTTAGGCGTTTTCTATTTTAATTCTCCGCATTTTAGGGTATGGCAAATTATTACCTATATGTTTATCCATGGCGGCTGGGAACATATTTTGTTTAACATGTTTGCCCTGTTTTCTTTTGGGCCGATATTGGAATACGCCATAGGTCCCAAACGGTTTTTTAATCTGTATTTTATTTGCGGGATAGGCGCAATAGTATTCCAATGGTGTATTCAGGCCTATGAAGTACACGCTTTAATGGGCAGCGTTACTTTACCTCATTTTAGCATTGCCGACCCATCAATTCCTGATAAAATAAAAGAAATTTACTTTGGCCCGGTAGTGGGTGCATCCGGAGCAATATTTGGTTTGCTGGTGGCATTTGGTATGCTTTATCCTAATCTGGAGTTAATGATTCTGTTTGTGCCGGTACCTGTTAAAGCAAAATACATTATCCCTATTTATATATTGGTTGAAATATTTTTAGGCTTTTCATCATTCGGCGGCGATAACGTTGCCCATTTCGCCCATTTAGGCGGCGCATTGCTTGGCTTTATACTGGTAAAGTTTTGGCGCTACAGGTAATAAAAATCAAGCTAAAATGACCGAAATCTGCATAACTGTTTGTAAATTGTAAAAAGCAAAATACATTACAACTTTTTTTAAAAAATATGGTTATCAGCTATAATATATTTATCACAATATGAGCACCCTCTGGAAAGACCTGCAATACAAAATGCTTCGTTCGGGCAGTAAGTTAAACCTGTTGATAGGCATTAATATTATTGTGTTTTTGCTGATAAATATCCCTTCTATTTTAGAAGGACTTTTTTTTCGTACGCACATTATTTCATTATACAGCAGCGAATATTTGCAGTTGCCGGCGTATCTGCCAAAATTAGCCGTTCGTTTCTGGACACCGTTTACCTATATGTTTATGCACGATGGCATTTTTCACATCCTGTTTAACATGCTATGGTTTTACTGGTTCGGGCAAATTTTTGAGGAATATCTCGGCAAACAACGGACTTTGGGCCTCTATTTATTGGGTGGGTTAACTGGTGCATTGCTATTTATTTTAAGTTTTAATACGCTGCCTTTATTTACGCACAGCGATTCAGCCTTATTCAGTTCAATGGTTGGGGCATCAGCAAGCGTAATGGCTATTATGGTTGCCACGGCAACTCTACTGCCCGATTATACTATCCCTTTAATTTTTATAGGCCCTGTAAAGTTAAAATGGCTGGTGGCGTTTTTTATAATAATTGATTTTTTAGGAATTACTGGCCTCAACGCAGGTGGCGAGATAGCACACCTGGGTGGCGCCCTGATGGGTTATGTGTACATTAAACAGCTGCATAGGGGGCATGATTGGGTGGGCGGTATTGCTAATCTGTTCAAATCCAAATCGAAATTAAAGGTAGTGGCAAAAAATCCTTCAAGAAATTCGTCCAGTGTTCCCCGACAAGAGGAAATAGATGTTATATTAGATAAAATTTCCAGGTCGGGCTACGATAGTCTGAACAAGCAGGAAAAAGAAATACTATTCCGCGCCAGTAATAATAATGAAGGATAAAACCAGATTACCATTTATTGATAGAATAATTCTGTGGTTAAACTGCTTTTTTTGCTTCGCTCTTTTAATTAGTTACCTCTCGCCCTTTGTTGATCCGCGTAAAGCCTGGGCAATAGCCTTTTTTGGCCTTGCTTATCCGCTGCTATTTGTTAGTTCAGTGCTGTTTATTATTTACTGGCTGTTGCGTAAAAAGTGGTATGCTCTAATTTCAATAGCATGCATTTTTTGCGGATGGAGTGTAATGCGCAATAATATTGAGTTCCATAAAACCGGTAATACTACTGAACGACCTGGCGATGCCGGCGCGGTTAGGATAATGACCTACAACGTTCATAATTTTAAGCGGTACGGTGCCAAAAATGACATATCAACCAAGCGGGAAATTTTGCAGATCATTAACGAGCAGCAGCCCGACGTTATCGGTTTCCAGGAGTTTTACACCCGTAAGCATGGCCAGTATGATATGCGCGATTCCATCCTTAAAATAATGGGATCAACCAATTATTATTTTGAGCCGATAATTTTTAATGCCAACGAGGCCATAGGCATAGCCATGTTTTCAAAATACCCGATAGTTGGCAGAGGAATGATCCAGATAAGCGATAAAAGAAGCGAAAACGCCTGTATCTATATCGATGTGCAAAAAGGCAATCATCAATTCAGAGTATACAGCGTCCATCTGCAATCTATCCGTTTTGACCCCGAGGATTATAAATACCTTAACCAGGTATCGGAGCAGGGCAAGCCCGATATGTCATTAACCCGGCGCCTGGGCGGCAAACTAAAAAATGCTTTTATAAAAAGGAGCGTACAGGTTGATAAAATTAAGGCCAACGCAGCTCAATGCCCTTACCCTTATATTATCTCGGGCGATTTTAATGATACCCCATCATCCTACGCTGTACACGAAATGAGCGAAGGCTTAAAAAATGCTTTCCGCGAAAAAGGCTATGGCTTTGGCCGCACCTATAACGGCAACTTCCCAAACTACCAGATCGATTACATTATGGCCAGCCAACAATTTGATGTAGCAAACTATAATATCATCGAAAAAAAACTCTCAGACCATTACCCGGTGAGGAGTGATTTGGTATTGAAATAGTCATTTGTCATTGTGTCATTCGTTATTACATAACGTGTTTGGATATTGAGTGGGGTCGACAAAGGAGACAGAGGCAGTATAATCCGCCACGCTCTTAAATAACGTTAGTCTAACCAACATGAATTTCTTATTTTTGCCGTTCTTAATAACACCATGAGCGAAGAAAGATCATTAAATTTTTTAGAAGAGATAGTTGAAGAGGATATTGCCGGCGGTAAAAACGGCGGTAGGGTATTAACACGTTTCCCACCCGAGCCTAATGGGTACCTGCATATTGGTCATGCTAAATCCATTTGTTTAAACTTTGGACTGGCGCTTAAATATGGTGGTAAAACTAATCTTCGTTTTGATGATACTAACCCCAGCAAGGAAGAAACCGAGTACGTTGACAGTATTAAGGCTGATGTTAAATGGCTTGGCTTTGAATGGGCCAACGAGGTCTATGCGTCAGACTATTTTGATCAACTTTATGACTTTGCCGTTGCCCTGATTAAAAAAGGACTGGCTTATGTTGATGACAGCACGGCCGAGCAAATAGCCGCACAAAAAGGCACTCCTACCGAAGCTGGTACCCCAAATGAATACCGCAGCCGCGGCGTTGAAGAAAATCTGGCGCTGTTTGCTGATATGAAGGCTGGCAAATATCCCGATGGCGCTAAAGTATTGCGTGCTAAGGGTGATCTGGCTGCGCCTAATATGCATCTGCGCGATCCTTTGATGTATCGCATTAAACATACCCATCATCACCGTACCGGCGATACCTGGTGTATTTATCCGATGTATGATTTTGCACACGGGCAATCAGATGCTATTGAAAAGATCACTCATTCTATTTGCACGCTGGAGTTTATTCCGCACCGCGACTTGTATAACTGGTTTATTGAGCAACTGGATATTTTCCCGTCAAAACAATATGAGTTTGCCCGCCTTAACCTAAACTATACCGTTATGAGCAAGCGCAAGCTGCTGCAACTAGTTGAGGAAGGACATGTTGAGGATTGGGACGATCCGCGTATGCCTACTATAAGCGGTTTGCGCCGCAGAGGATATACACCTGCGTCAATTCGTGATTTTTGCGAACGTATTGGCGTTGCCAGGCGCGAGAATATGATTGATGTAAGCTTGTTGGAGTTCTGCATCCGCGAAGATTTGAATAAAACATCATGGCGCCGTATGGCCGTGCTTGATCCTATAAAAATGGTGATCACCAATTACCCGGAAAATCAGACAGAAACGATGTTTAGCGAGAATAATCCCGAGGTTGAAGGTGGCGAAGGTGGCAGAGATATTCCATTTAGCCGTGAACTTTGGATTGAGCGCGAAGACTTTATGGAAGAGCCTCCTAAAAAGTTTTTCCGTTTGGGTGTTGGCCTGTCGGTAAGGTTAAAGAGTGCTTATATTGTTACTTGCAATAGCTTTGTTAAAGATGCTGGCGGTAACGTAACCGAAATACATTGTACTTATATTTCCGAAAGCCGATCAGGAAATGATACCAGCGGCATTAGCGTTAAAGGTACCATTCATTGGGTTAGTGTGGCACACGCCCAAACTGCCGAAGTAAGGATGTACGACAGGTTATTCCAGGTTGAAAACCCACAAAACGAGGATGGCGACTTTAAGGACTATTTAAACCCTAACAGTTTACAAATTATCCCCAAAGCATATATAGAGGCCGATTTGGCCCAAGCTATACCGGGGAAAGGCTATCAGTTTATTCGCAAAGGATATTTTACGCTTGATAAACACTCAACAGCTGATACGCTGATTTTTAACCGTACGGTAACATTGAAGGATGGTAGGGTAAAGAAATAACCGCCGCTTTAAGACTTAAAAATAATTATTAAAAGGCCGGTTAGTATAGATACTAACTGGCCTTTATAATAATAGCTTTATGGTTTTGCCACATTTGCAGCATTTTGTAACAACGGGGTTGTAATAAATATCAGGGTCCGCCTCCATTTCGGGCCGGCAGTGGCGACAAAAAAGCTGGTTGAAAAACACTATAATTCTTCTCATGGCATAGGCTTTTAACTCCTCAAACATCAACCTCAAATAAGCCTAAATATCCGTTTCAGAACATTTATCTGTTTATACAATCGTTCCTGTGAAGAGTAAAGTTAGGCTAACGTTATTGGTATACATCAATACCCGTGCAAAAGCAAGGGTATTAATGTATCTACATTTAAAGGACAATATGGTTTTAAAAAAATGAAAAAAATTTGGAAAGAATGGTCAACGCGTGCTCTTCATTATTCGAAGTACATGCAGAGACATTGAGCTTAAGTCAAGCTACAAAAACTGAGACAGGGAAATAAAAACGATGAATTTCACGAAGCGTTCCTACAGAACGCGCTTATATGAGATATGTTTTTCTACCAACGAACCGTGCCAATGGCACGAAAAAAGGCGTCCTGTAAGGACGCTTGGTGGGTAGAAATCAATCAGAAATATCAGTTTTACGTTCCGTAGGAACGTTTGGTGATACCACGGCTGTTTTCTCCAGATCTCATTAATTTGTGGATTGCTTAAATTGGTAAGAGATCGTGTGAGGCGTGCTTACAAATCGCCCACGGCAAACTAAAAACTGCCTACTGTTTTATTAATATTTCTGATAAACATTATACAGCACATTCAAATCCAGTTGGGTTAAAGTCGGGCTGATATCGGTTTGTACAAAGTGACGTTTAAAGGCTACTATGGCGGCGGGCAGGTTTGAGGTATCGTAACCTATCAGCCTAAGGGCTATGGTATAATCAAAGCCATCGGGTGGCAGCTCCAGTATATCATCGCTCCAATAGCCAAAACCATGTTCGGCCAGTTTTTTCCATGGGAAATACGGACCCGGATCAGGTTTGCGTTTAGGGGCAAAGTCCTGATGACCAATGAAGTTTGCCTGGGGGATATTATAATTTTTTTTCAGCTGTGCCAGTAAGAGCAGCAGGCTGTTAATCTGCGGATCGGTAAATGGTTCATTACCGTTATTATCAATTTCAATACCTATTGAGCAGCTGTTCATATCGGTAACGCTGCCCCACTTACCAACGCCGGCATGGTTGGCACGCAAATAATCATTCACCATGTGAAATACCTTACCGCTTTTTGCTATTACGTAATGTGCGCTGGTTTGCGTGGTAGTAACCGTGAATGTTTTAAGGGTTTGCTGTACGGAATCCTGCGCGGTAAAATGGATGATCACATAGTTTGGCTTGCGGATGCCAAAGTTTACCGTACCTACCCATGCCGAAGGGATGAGCGTACCTGTGCTATCTGTTAATGAATCGGGCTGTTGTTTTTGTATGGTGGTAACAAAAGCTTTTGTTTTATCCTTATAAACTTTATTGGTAACGGCATAAGGCCCTTTTGGGGAGCATGACGCCAGAATAGCAATTGCGGCAATAAATAAAATGGTATATAAGATTGCTTTCATAACTATTGTTTAAACATCTCAAAAATCAACCCCGAAACAATTTAAATATGTTTTGGTGTAATCAGGTATACGCTGAGCGGGCATTTCTGTTTCAACTAATTTACGAAATGTATTCCACCGATAGCAATTGGTAATAGAATAGTGACAGATTTGAGCGCAACGGGACCATTAGTTTAAACGCCGACAAGATGGTTTTGTATCGTAGCACAACAAAATAAGCAAAAAGCCCAAACTGTTCTATCTGTTTATTTAACTGATAGATTAAACTGCCTTGCTAACAAGTTCAACTATTATTTGCTCCACAGTTAGCTTATCCTGCACGCCGGTTTCCATGTTTTTGAGCGTAAGCAGCCCGCTTTCCATTTCTTCGCTACCGATGATTATGGTAAACGGTATATTTTTGCTGTTGGCGTAATCAAGTTGTTTTTTTAGTTTGGCTCCTGCCGGATAAAGCTCGGTGTTAAGATCCTGCTTGCGCAATAACTGTAAAATAGGGAATGCAAACGCTTCGCCTTCCTTATCAAAGCAGCAAATAAGGAGTTGTGTTGATTGATTACTTGTCGCCGGGAACAGATTAAGTTCTTCCAGTACATCATAAATTCTATCTGCACCAAAAGATATACCTACACCCGTAAGGCCCTTTAGGCCAAACATGCCGGTAAGATCATCATACCTGCCCCCACCCCCGATGCTGCCCATAGCAACTTCATTGGTTTTTACCTCAAAAATGGCACCGGTGTAATAGTTTAATCCGCGGGCCAGGGTGATATCCAGTTCAAGATTGGCTGTTTGCAGTTGGCAATTGGCAATGTAGTTAAATACTGTTTCAATTTCATCACAGCCTTTTAAGCCGGTTATTGAGTTAGCAAGCGCGTTACGCAGGCTTTCCAGTTTTCCGGCATTTGTACCTTCAAGCAAAATAACCGGTTTTATTTTTTCGATATCAGCTTCGGTAAAACCGCGTTCCAAAAGCTCTTTTATAACACCATCCAAGCCTATTTTATCCAATTTATCGATGGCAACGGTAAGGTCAATGATGTTATCAGCTTTGTCTATAATTTCGGCAATACCCGATAGTATTTTTCTATTATTTATTTTTATGGTAAAATCCTTCAGCCCAAGCTTGCTTAAAGCTTCATCATAAATAAGGATAAATTCGGCTTCGTTGAGTAATGAGTCAGACCCAACAACATCAGCATCGCATTGATAAAACTCGCGGTAGCGTCCTTTCTGCGGCCTGTCGGCACGCCATACGGGCTGCACCTGGAAACGCTTAAACGGAAACGTAATTTCGTTTTGGTGTTGTACAACATAACGTGCGAAGGGAACGGTAAGATCGTAGCGAAGGGCCTTTTCTGAAATTAACGGAGTAAGGCTTTTTGAATTGTATTCAAAGTTCTCATCCTTCACTTTTTTACTTTGTGCCGAATCCCAAAAATCACCACTATTCAATACCTTAAATATCAGCTTATCCCCTTCGTCGCCATATTTACCTGTTAATGTCGACAGGTTTTCCATCGTCGGCGTTTCTATTTGCTGATAACCATATTTACGAAATACGCTTTTAATAGTATCAAAAATAAAGTTGCGCCTCACCATTTCGGTTGGTGAAAAATCGCGGGTGCCTTTGGGTACTGATGGTTTGATGGATGCCATGCCGCAAAGGTACAATTATAGTTTAAAAGGTGATAAACGGTAATTGGGTAGCAATAATATTAATATTAGATATTATTCATATTCGTTTAACACATCGCGATTCAAACAAAAAAATTAAATTTGAGTACATGAACATTATCGCACGTACGTCACGTTTCTATATTCGCGAATTTGAAGCCAGTGAACTCCATTTGATATTAGCTATTGATGCCGATGATCGCCTTACCCAATACGTTAAAAAGCGAACTCCTGATGAAAGTAAAAAGGTTTTTAAAGATACCCTAAGGGATTATGCAAGCGGATCTGGCCTGGGCAGATGGGGTGTTTTTAATGTAGCGGACGATGATTTTATAGGCGTTTGTATTTTAAAAACGAGCGATTATGACTCCCAATGTATTGAGTTAGGTTACCGGCTCCACCTCAAATACTGGGGACAGGGTATTGCTACCGAAATAGTTAACGCAATAACCGGTTACGGATTCGGGAAAGCAGGCCTAACAGAAATTTGTGCGGTTACGCATCCTAAAAATGCAGCATCGCAAAAAGTTTTAGAAAAAGCCAGGTTTATTAAACAAGGCACTGTTTTTTGGTATGAAGAAGAGGTGCCATTTTTTAAATTGACAAGTTAAATTCGGAAAAGATTAAATTTGCGAAGTTTTGAAACTTATGAATATCCTGATACAAACCCCCAGATTTATTATCCGATTGTTTAAACCCGAGGAAGAGGAAATCTACCTGAATCTATTTAATGATGAACGGGTGACCTTATACCTGCCAAAACGCAGCCGCGAGGAGCATACTAAGATATTCAGGGAGCACCTAAATGAAAGGCCACCGGGAGACATTACAGGTCGATGGGGGATATTTAACAAAGTCGATGGCGACTTCATCGGCTTCTGCCTATTGCGCTCTTTTGACGATGGCAGTGATGATATTGAACTTGGATATGTATTACATTACAACTATTGGGGTAAAGGCATTGCAACAGAAATGACAAAAGCTCTTTTAAGCCAAGCACTTACCATACAGCCCGATGCAAAATTTGTAGCTTTAACTGATATTGCAAATATTCCCTCGCAGCAAGTGCTCCAAAAAGCTGGCATGCAACAAGCGGGCAACTATTTCAGAAATGGCGAAGAATTGGCCTTTTTTAGGATGGGTTGAAGGGCTATATCTTTTGTCTGAATCAGAATTCTCAGGATTTTAGGATTTTCAGAATGCTGCTTTAAAAATTCTGTTCATTCTTTAATTCTGTAAATTCTGATTCAGACAACAATCTCAATACTCCAACCACTTATTAAACTTTAGGCTGATCATTGCACCTTCGCTGTATTTGCCAAACTGATCATTAAGTACGCGGATGGTTATTCCTTTATATTCGAGCAGCAGGTCTTCATAGCAGCCTTTAAAAAGCACCTGTTTCACCTCCCATTTGTTGCTCGTCCAGGTTTTGGCGGTTTCAATCCATTCGGGGTATATCACCACATGGTCTGATTGTGTTTTTATGCCGATGGTTTTAGCTTCTACGTGGTTTAACACGGTGCAATTGGTGAGTAATTGCGCTGTATACAAATATTGGGGATTTTGGTATAAAGTCTTTGGATCGCCCGTCTCCAGTATTTCGCCGCCTTTTAAAACAATCAATTCATCGGCCATTGAAAGCACTTCAGCCGGGTCGTGTGATACAATGATCACAGTAAGGCCTGTATCTTTCACTATCTGCCTGATGTCGTGCTGCAAGCCTTCTCTGAACGAGGTATCCACCTGGTTAAAGGGTTCATCCAGTAAAAGTACTTCGGGGTTTACAATCAATGCCCGGGCAATGGCTACTCGCTGTTTTTCGCCCCCACTTAAATTAGCTACCTGCTTATCGGCAAGGTGGGTCATTTTTAGCTGCCGCATTATTTTTTCCGTTTTATCCTGCCTGGCTTTAATATCGGTACTGGGCAGCAAAATGGCAATGTTATCCCATACTTTGGCGTAAATATTCAGGTCGTCGGTTTGTTGGGTAACCATTTTCATGGCATCATGGCCGGGTATCAGTTTTTCTTCGGGACCCCAAATGCGTTCGCCTCTGAATTGTACTTCGCCGCTACCGGGTGATAGTAAACCATAAAACAAGCGTAGCAGGGTACTTTTTCCACTTCCGCTTTCGCCAATTATGGCGGTTATACGGCCTTTGCTGATGGCTATATCTGCCTTTTGGATACCTGATGCTGCTCCGCCGGGATAAATTTTGCTTACTGAAATTGCCTGTAGAAACGGTTTATCTGCCATTGGGCGCAAAGATAACTGAAAAGCTTGTAATGCCCGCAGGAGTTGTAAACGTTAGCGAAGATGCACGCCAAAAAGGATATATGAGATTGAAAATAATTTTAGTTATTTTTGAGTATGAAAGTCATCACTTTAAATATACCCGACTCTGCTAATATTGATGATAAAGAAGTGGCGATGATATTGGCGGCCAGTTTATATGAAAGGGGCAAATTATCATTAGGGCATGCAGCCGAAGTTGCCGGACTTACCAAAAGAACCTTTGCTGAATTGTTAGGTACTTATGGTGTTTCTATTTTTAACTATCCAGCTACCGATATCATCAAGGATGTTAAGAATGCATGATGTTGTAATTGCTGACACCAGTTGCTTTATAATTTTATCAAATATAAATGAGCTGAATCTTTTGCAAAAGGTTTTTGGAACGATAGTTACAACCCCGGTTATTGCAAGAGAGTTTGGCGATCCTTTACCAGATTGGATAATTATTAAATCGGCAGAAGATTATCGAAAACAAAAGGCATTAGAAGAATTGGTTGACAAAGGAAAATCAAGCGCAATTGCCTTAGCCCTCGAAATGCCACAGTCTTTAATTATTCTTGATGATTTACAAGCACGATCCGTGGCCGAAAATTTAGGAATTTCAATTACCGGAACTATAGGGGTATTAGTTAAGGCTAAATTAATGGGAATAATACCATCCATTAAACCTTTGTTAAGTAAAATTAAGCAAACAAATTTCAGAATTACATTAGCAATAGAAGCCATAGCGCTTAAAGAAGCGGGAGAGTAATTGTGTGAAAAGAGTTAAAATTGCTAACGAAAACGATATATAACAAAAAAGGCATAGTCCTAAAACCATGCCTTTTAATATTTATTTACTCAAGACTTCAATTAATAACGGTAATACTCCGGTTTAAACGGACCATCAACAGTTACGCCAATGTACTCAGCCTGATCCTGGTCTAAAACTTCCAGTTCAACACCAATTTTAGCAAGGTGTAAACGGGCAACTTTTTCGTCAAGGTGTTTTGGCAGGGTGTAAACTTTGTTTTCGTATTGGGCGCCATTGTTCCAAAGCTCTAATTGTGCCAAAGTTTGGTTGGTGAACGAGTTACTCATTACAAAGCTTGGGTGACCGGTTGCGCAACCTAAATTTACCAAACGACCTTCGGCTAAAATGATCAGGTCACTGCCGTCAATGGTATATTTATCAACCTGTGGTTTAATTTCAATTTTGGTATTGCCATAAGCGCCGTTTAACCAGGCCATGTCAATCTCATTATCAAAGTGACCGATGTTACAAACGATAGCTTTGTCTTTTAACGCGCGGAAATGCTCTTCTCTAACAATGTTTTTGTTACCTGTAGCAGTAACTACAATGTCAGCTTCTTTAATAGCAGTACCTAATTTTTTAACCTCAAAACCTTCCATTGCTGCCTGTAGCGCGCAAATAGGGTCAATTTCGGTTACAATTACACGCACGCCCGAGTTACGTAACGAATCAGCCGATCCTTTACCCACATCGCCATAACCGCATACAACAGCTACTTTACCAGCCATCATTACGTCAGTTGCACGACGGATCGCATCAACCAATGATTCGCGACAGCCATATTTGTTATCGAATTTTGATTTGGTAACCGAGTCGTTAACGTTAATAGCAGGCATAGGTAATGTACCGGCTTTCACACGCTCATATAAACGGTGTACACCTGTAGTAGTTTCTTCTGACAAACCTTTAATACCGGCAACCAGCTCAGGGAATCTATCTAATACCATGTTGGTTAAATCGCCGCCATCATCCAAAATCATGTTTAATGGTTTGCGATCTTCGCCAAAAAATAGCGTTTGTTCAATACACCAGTCAAATTCTTCGGCGTTCATGCCTTTCCAGGCGTAAACAGAAGTTCCGGCAGCAGCAATAGCCGCAGCAGCATGATCCTGGGTTGAAAATATGTTACATGATGACCAGGTAACTTCGGCACCCAGCTCAATCAGTGTCTCAATTAAAACAGCGGTTTGAATAGTCATGTGCAGGCAGCCTGCAATACGCGCCCCTTTTAAGGCTTTCGAAGGGCCGTACTCTTTGCGTAAAGCCATAAGGCCCGGCATTTCGGCTTCAGCCAATTCAATCTCTTTGCGGCCCCATGGAGCCAGTGAAAAATCTTTCACTTTGTACTTGGTGTAAACGGTCTCTACTGATGACATAGTCTTTTAATTTTTTTGCAAATTTAGGCTATAAGTTTATCAAAACGAAATTTGATTTGGCCCCTTAGCTTATCGAGATTAGTCATTCAGCGTTAGTCATTCAGCGATGCCCCGTTGTTGCAATGGATTTATAACGGTAATGTACAGGCTTACCAGTTTTATCAGGGTGCCTTTTTTAAGCTATCAATCTTCCGCACGCTATCCTTTGCTGTTTTAAGAGGTTGCTGTTTGGTGGTATCCAACTTTGCCGTACTGTCTTTACCTACTATCGGCAATTTTCCGGGTAAGGTAACAGGTTTGCTGCCGTTGGTCGTTGGCTTACCTTTTGCACCTTTTTTACCGTTAGATTTGCCGCCTGTTTTAGCCGTTTGACCTTTATCAGTCGGTTTTGCGGCCGGCGCAGTTGCTTTTTTGTTGAATGATGGGATAATCGATTCTTTTGATACTGGTCTATCCTTCGGTTTCCAGATAAATCCTTTTAATACTTTGTCGTCTTCCTTAAATTTATTAAGCGGGCCGTATTTGTTCTCGGGTTTGGTATAAAAGGCCAGGTTAGTAACCTGGTTATTCTTAAAATCAACCCTTATACGGCTGCTGATTGACCTTTGCATCCCAGAGATCTTATTGGTGGCGCTATCGCGAGAAAAATAAATACTTTCGGCATTGCCTTCAATAAATACCCGATGCAGCTTATCATCCTTAAAAAATCCGCGCATAAGCTTGCCGCCGAGCTGGTTAAAGGTGGCAGAGTCTTTCTTTTCTACATTTACGGCAAAGGCATGCGGAAACAGCCTCATATTGTCCAGCTTTTTATGCTTCATCTGCAAATAAATGGTATCGCCTGATAGCTGCGAACCCTCTGTCCACATCATCGGATTTACATAGCACCGGATGGTTGAATCAGCATTGCTGTAAAACATTGAGTCTGATTTTGATTGCAAGTCAGATTTAAAGAGTTTAAAGTGATGATGCGCAATAATTATCCTTATCCGCGCCGTATCACTGGGCTCCAGCCTTTTTGCCGTGGCAATGGAATCATCTAATTTTACCTTCCTAATGCTATCCTGCTCCAGCTGTTTTTTAGTTGGCGGTTTTTTAGGCTTTTTGGCCACATATTTTGGTTTGGGTTTACCAAAGTAGTCATGATGATAAAAGCTGCTGTCGTCAGGCTGTATCCAGGCGTGGGTAACGATTAAGAGTTTTGATTCCTTTACATCTCCTTTTGGCTTTTTAGGCTTGGGTTTTGATGTGGTATCGCGTATATGAGCCAGCCTTTGTTTTTCCTGATATATTTTAAGATCCTTATAGGTTAATATTTGTGTTTCTATCGTATCAGCCGACATATAGATCGAATCGCGCTTAAGGTGGCTGGTGTCCTTAGCCGCTACCGTGGTATCTGTAGGTTTAGTGTTTTTATCCGCCGGTTTATTTTTTGCAGTGGCTGTTTTTGCTCCACCTGGCTTTTTACTTTGTGCAGACAGCTGCTTCAGCACCGAATCGGGTTTTAAAGGCGTGCCTTTATTAGCGGTAATTTGAGTTGATATAGCTTGTGCATTTTTTATCACTATATCTTTAACAGCAGGTGCTACAGTTTTAATGAGCGAGTCGGCTTTTATTGCCATTGTTCCTGCGGGTGGTTTTATATTGCCTGTTTTGCCGGGAATGGTATTTTTGATCACCTCGTTCATTGTGATAGCGCTGTTCCCTTTTGAAGGTTTCTTCTTCAAAACAGAATCAGCTTTGGCAATGGAATCGGCCCGGGTTACAGAATCCGATTTAGTGGTATCCTTTTGTTCGGTAACCATAATCACGTAGGGGTCCTGCGTCATTACGGTGAGTTCGTTTTCTTTAAAATAGGTTCCCAGGTTGCCTTTTATAGTTGTTTTCTGCTCCTTATCCTCAAAGGTTACATTCATCACCGCTCGGCCATAACCCTTTAACTTATCATAAAACAAGCTATCGCCTTTTAACGATTTGGTACCCGAGCGGTACATGTTGTTTTTGCCGAAGGCTGCCTGTTCAACAACCGTATTATAATAACCGTTTTCGGTGTAAAGGGTGTCGGCCTGTTTGTTTTTTTCGTCTTTTTTGGGGATGCTGTAAATATTGGTTGGCCCATAAAAGTAGGCGATCTTGGTGCCCGTATTATAGCGCATTGTATCGGTTTTTACCAATATATCCGGCGTTGTAAGGGATACATCATACCGGAAGTAGGAGTCGCGCGTAAAGGCAAAGTAATAACCGTTTTTACTCACCAATACGTTTTCTTTATTTACCAGCTTGCCGCCATCGGTATAAACGCCTATTCGGGTAGCGGTGTTATAAGTAAGGTGATTGGTGGTTAGCGTGGCGTCTTTATCTACCATGCGCACATTATCTGTAAGGATGGCAATTTTAGTGTTACCATTATAATTCAGTTTGTCTGAATAAATGTTCAGTGTATCGCCCTGGTTAATGATTACGTGACCGAAGGCATCTACCGCATTATCCTGAACATAAAAGTAAGCGCTATCAGAAGTAAGGGTAGAATAATCCTGCTTAAATACGCCCTGATAAACTTTTATTACATCCTTGCCATTGAGCTTTATACCTGTACTGCTTTGAGAATGAACCAGGTTTACCACTGATTTTTTTTGGCTCATAGCAGTTGCCGCTATCAATAACAAAAAGATACTTAAAACATATTTCCTCACGACGGCAAAATTAGTTTTTTGTTGGGGTTTTTGAGAAATATATATTTAGCATGAATTCGAGACATATTTTATCGTTCTGCTATTATGTTTTTTTTAACAACTAAACCATTTGCCTCACCTAAATCCTCTCCAAAGGAGAGGACTTTGACTAGCAGATTAAATATTCTATTCCAATTTAAAGCCCTTCTCCTTTGGAGAAGGGTTGGGATGAGGCGACAATAGCTTATCCTAAAAGGAAACGAAGAAGGTAAAATACTCAAGTTAAATTAATAATTTTGATGAATGCTGCCTGTAAGCCCTTTTGTTGATTTTATTGCGCAAAATAATTTATTTACGCCCGGTAGCAAAATACTGGCTGCGGTTAGCAGCGGCATGGATTCTGTTTTAATGGCCCGTTTACTAAAGGCCGCCGGGTTTAACTTCAGCATAGCACATTGTAATTTTCAGTTGCGCGGCCATGAATCATTAAGCGAGCAGGCGTTTTGCAAACAACTGGCCCTTGAGCTGGATGTACCCTTTTACACCACCAACTTTGATACTTTACAGTACGTTGCCGATAAAAAAGTATCAACCCAAATGGCAGCCCGCGAGCTTCGTTATCAATGGTTTGAGCAATTGAGGCAGCAGCACGGCTACTCTGCTATCGCACTTGCGCATCACCAAAACGATGCAATTGAAACAATATTGTTAAACCTTACCCGCGGCACCGGCATAGCTGGTTTGCACGGCATATTGCCTAAAAATGGCTTATTGGTGCGCCCGCTTTTGTTTTTAAACCGGGAAGAGATCAAGGCGATCATCGATCAAAATAACATCAGCTATGTTGAGGACAGTTCAAATGCTTCGGCAAAATATGCTCGTAATAAAATAAGGCTCGAAGTAATTCCCAAACTTAAAGAACTGAACCCCGGGCTCGAAAATACGTTTAACAACAACCTGCGGCACTTTAGGGAGCTGGAGTTATTGCTTAAACAGCGCACGGCTGAATTGAAAGAAACGCTTTTTGTTTATGCTGATGGTGAAATACAAATATCGCTTGCCGCAATAAAATCGCTTGAGCCCAAACACCTGCTGCTTTTTAGCTTGTTGCAAGAATTTGGCTTTAATGAAACTGCTATTAACGATGTGATATCGGCGCTATACAAACACGCTGGTCGTGTATTTGAAGCAGGTGCTTACCAACTGCTGTTGGATAGGGAAAAACTCATCCTTAAAAAAAAAGCAACCGGGCAGCACGTACCGGTATTGATTGGAGAAAAAGAGCATGCCATTAGCTATGGCAACTATAAATTAACTGTTTTGCATGATGATAGTCCGCTGATAGTAAAAAATAATAAGATGGCTGTTTCGGTGGATACGGATAAGCTTATTTATCCGTTAATGATGCGTACCTGGCAGCAGGGCGACTATTTTTACCCGCTGGGGATGAAAACCCGGAAAAAGATCAGTGATTTTTTTATCGGGCAAAAAATTCCTTTGCATCAAAAAAACAATATACCGTTATTAGTAAACGGCAACGGCGAACTGATATGGATAGGCGGCTACCGACCAGACGACCGTTATAAAGTAACTGACAACACCAAAAAAGTAACTATATTCGAATTAAATTAATTTGAAATTGAACAATTTGAAAAGAAAGTAAAATTGTCATTGCGAGCGAGGAACGAGCGTGGCAATCGCGAACTTTGCAAAATGAACATGCATAGTTCGCGATTGCTTCGTACCTCGTAATGACATCGGTTTTATTATGTATGTTTCTTATTGTTTCGGCCTTCAGATCACATAAACCTAATACCAAAAATGAACGATAAACCAGCTTTTACTGAGAAACAATACCTGGGCAGGGAATTTATACCCATTACTATACGCCTGGTTTTGGCCATGTTTTGCTTTGCGGCTTATTTTTTTACTGACGAACGCGAACGCAATGGCGATTTGCTGGTGGTAGTTGGTTTCGCTATCATTATTATCTCCATTATTATGGGGTATTTGCTGCATTTCCGCACACGTGTACAAAACAACAGTATCCTGCTGGATGGCTTATGGACAACCCGCCTGGTAAAAATTGATCTTAACAGCATCGTAAAAGCCGAAAAAGGTGAATACAGCCGCTATTTATTTAACAACCCTGTTTATAACCTGCATTCAAAAGGCACTATCCGGTTTTATACAGCCGGCAACGATGCCATCCACCTAACCGACCGCGACGGCCTGCTTTATATCATAGGCTCCAAACATGTAAACGAATTTTTAAGGGCAATAAAAGAAGAAATGAGGTAGTTCATTGGCCATTGTGTCATTATATCATTAGTCAATGAATGGGTAATGCGGTGGGTGGGTCACATGAATCGGCACATTGCCTTAGACCATATCCATTCGGTATCAAAATTAAGGTTGATAAAGAAAATAGGCGTAATGGACATAAAAACGTGCAGGCAGGTATGTGAAACATTAACAGAGTTTTTTAGCTTCGAATAAATTATGAGCAAACCCTTTAACCGCCCCATCCGTGTATTAGTTGCCAAAGTAGGGCTCGACGGGCATGACCGCGGCGCACGCATTATTGCTACTTCGCTGCGCGATGCAGGTATGGAGGTAATTTATACCGGTTTGCGCCAAACACCCGAGATGGTGGTAAATACCGCCCTACAGGAGGATGTTGACGCTATCGGCATCTCCATATTATCAGGTGCCCACATGACAGTTTTCCCAAAGATCATCAACCTTATAAAAGAAAAAAAGATGGACGATGTGTTGGTAACCGGCGGCGGCATTATACCCCGCGATGATATGGACGCGTTAAAAAAGATTGGCGTAGGCGAGCTCTTTCCACCGGGTACACATACCCAGGATATAGTTAAATACATTACCGAATGGGTGCACCAGCACCGCAATTTTTAATACTGGCAATCATGGAATTTCAAAATTTACTGATCGAGCATAAAGATCGGATCCAATATATTATCATTAACCGCGAAAGCAAGCTGAACGCGCTAAACAAAGCAACGTTGGTTGAATTACGTACTGCTTTTGATGATGCTTTTAACAATCCGCAGGTTGGCGGTATTATCCTTACCGGCGCGGGGCAGAAAGCTTTTGTTGCAGGGGCCGATATTTCGGAGTTTGCGGGGCAAAGTGCCAAAGATGGTTTTGAACTGGCATCAAATACACAGGCTGTAGTTTTTAATGCCATTGAAAATGGTTGCAAACCCGTAATAGCTGCCGTTAATGGGTTTGCTTTAGGTGGAGGATTGGAGTTGGCTATGGCCTGCCACATCCGCATAGCATCAGAAAATGCTAAAATGGGCCTGCCCGAAGTTACTTTAGGCCTTATCCCCGGTTATGGCGGCACTCAACGCCTAACCCAATTGGTTGGCAAGGGAAAGGCGTTGGAAATGATAATGACGGCTGATATGATTACCGCTAAGGATGCTTTGCAATATGGGCTGGTGAACCATGTAGTTAGCCAGGAAGGACTGCTGCCTAAAGCCGAAGAGATATTAAATAAGATATTATTGCGTGCACCGTTAGCCATAGCATCAGCCATAACTGCGGTAAACGCAGGACTTAAAGATGGCGTTAATGGTTTCGATATTGAGATAAATGAGTTCTCAAAATGCTTTGCCACGAAGGATTTTGCGGAAGGTGTGGCGGCGTTTTTAGAAAAGAGAAAACCCCTTTTTAAGGGCGAATAAGTGAATTTTTACACTACCCTGACCAATCAACCATAATGGTCAAAAATTATCTCATTGTTAATCAATCGATTGAATATTCGTGACAATGGGATGAAAAAACCTAACGATTTTGTGCTGTTACTTTGCTTCGTGTTACAAAACACAACAATTTAATAACATACAAAATCATGAAAAATTCATTTAAAATTTCAGCTTTAATCCTTGCATTTGCAGGCTTAAGCTTCGGTGCAAAAGCACAAACAGCTACTACTAAAACTTCAACTTCATCAGATGGCGTAATTTTAAGCATAGGTGTTGACGCTGGCATCCCTACAGGTAATTTATCAAATGCATATAACTGGAACCTTGGTGGTTCGGTACAGGCCGACATCCCGGTTATTTCACAAAAATTATTTGTTACGGTTAATGCAGGCTACGACAACATATTTGGCAAAAAAAATATCGCTGGTACAGCCGTTGACGTACCTAACTTTCAGTTATTACCGGTAAAAGCAGGTTTAAAATATTTTATAATACCAGGCTTTTATGTACAAGGTGAAGCAGGTGCAGCATTTCTGTTAAACAAGTCTGATTTTGAGGGAAACAGCTCAGCAGCATTCATTTATGCTCCGCAATTAGGTTACCAGTTTCATTTAAGCGGTAAAAGCTTTATTGATGCAGGTGTAAGATACGAGGCATCAACAAAATTCGACAGCAATGTTGATAACAGCAAGGTAAACTTTGTTGGTTTACGTATTGCTTATGCTTTTGCTACCAAATAATATTTATACCTATTATTAATGTTACGAAGGAGGCTCTTGGGCCTCCTTCGTTTTTTTATAACTTTTTGTCTGTAAAAATCGTATTACGGTATTACAGTATTAAATTTTTATATTAGTATGCCAAATACCCCATATAAAATCTTTAATTTGTAAAAATGGAATAGCTGATATGAAACCATCGTGGGCCCGCGCTCAGGTATCATGGTAGCTTCATCACCGCTTAAAAACAACTTATTCTGATGAAAAAAATACTCATCATTGATGATGAAGTTAATGTTGCGTTATTGCTCTCAAAGTTTTTGACGCGCAATGGTTTTGATGTTACTACCGCTTCCACAGGTACTATTGGTATGGAGTACCTTAAAAATGGGGACTTTAACCTTGTGCTGTGCGATTTCAGGCTTGAGGATACCGATGGCCGCGAAATGCTGAAGAATATAAAAACGCAATACCCTAAAACCGGCGTTATAATTATTACAGGCTACTCTGATATAAAAATGGCGGTTGAGCTGATAAAGATGGGTGCTTATGATTATATCACCAAGCCGCTATATCCCGATGAAATACTAAATACTATTACCAAGGCTATTGAAACACACTATGCTTTAGTTGAAGGTATTCCGGAGGTTATTCATAACGATAAATCAAGCAAAGAATCAAAAAAACAGGCTTTTGCGGGCGAATTTGTATTAGGTAACAGTAAAGCATCAAAAGAGTTGCTCAGGCAAATTGAACTGGTTGCCCCAACCAATTACAGCGTTATAATATTAGGTGAAAGCGGTACCGGTAAAGAATCGGTTGCCAAAAGTATACACTTAAACAGTCCGCGCCATAACCAGCCCTTTATTGCTATGGATTGTGGCTCGCTAACCAAAGAACTTGCAGCAAGTGAGTTTTTCGGGCACGAAAAGGGTTCGTTTACAGGTGCTTTATACACCAAAATAGGACACTTCGAAATGGCCAATGGTGGTACTTTGTTTTTAGACGAAGTAGGAAACCTCTCGTACGAGATCCAGGCCGCCCTATTGAGAACCGTACAGGAACGAAAAGTAAAAAGAATAGGCAGTACCAAAGAGATCAACCTCGATGTCCGCATTATTGTTGCAACTAATGAAAACCTGCAGGACGGTATCAATAAAGGAAAATTCAGAGAAGATCTGTACCACCGTTTTAACGAATTCAGCATTTTTATACCACCCTTGCGTGATAGAGGCAGCGACATCATGTTGCTTGCCGATCACTTTTTAAAACTGGCCAATCATGAGCTTGGGCGCGATGTAGCATCTTTCTCGCCCGAGGTTATTGAGTGTTTTATGAACTACCGCTGGCAGGGTAATATCCGCGAAATGAAAAACGTGGTTCGCCGCGCTACGCTGCTTACCGAAGGAAACGAAATTTTTATGAAAGCGTTGCCTCTTGAAATCACCAATTTCAAAATGCCCGTTTATGAATATACCAACGGCACCGAGGTGTTTGAAGTGAAGGAAAACAAACACGATTTAAAAAACGCAGCACAGGAGGCCGAATACGAAACCATTTTAAAAGTGCTGCGGGAGGTAAATTTCAACAAAACAAGAGCTGCCGAAATATTAAACATCGACCGAAAAACATTATATAACAAAATGAAAGCCATAAACATTAAATAATCATGAGAGATCCCGCAGAAATTAATCATACCAATTACGAAGGCACTGATGATACTTTGCGGGCATTAAAGCATGATATTAACAACCAGCTTTCAAACATCTTGCTTGCTCTGGATCAGTTGCGCTATGAAATGCCCAACGCATCCGAAGATTGTATTTTTTACCTTGATTCTATTTTAATGAGTACCACCAAAATCAATACGGCGCTAAGGGAAACCAGGTAAAAGCGACGTTTTCTGTGGGGTACTTCTTTAAAGGTAAAAGCAAAGGCTTATTTTAAGCAAGCACCAATAAAACTTTTGGCTGCTTTTGTTGTTTTTGGGGTACAAATGTACTATTCAAACTTTCAATGTCAATTTTTAGCTATAAACAACGTAATAACATCATACTGGCAAGCATAGTAATACTGGGTTGTTTCCTTGTTTATGCATTAAGCGGTTTATTTAGTTCCATTTTGGGGGCCATTGTGCTGTTCACCATATTCAGACCCCTGTATTTGCACCTGGTTGAAAAAAAACGCTGGAACAAGACGCTGGTTGCAGTATTGATCATTTTAATATCCCTGTTTGTAATCATTATACCGCTAATGTCATTATGTATTTTGGTGGTCAACAAAATAGCCAGTATTAATAAGGGAACCTTTAATTTGCAAGAGTGGATCTCAAGAATCGACGATTATGCAGGCTATCATTTTAACCAGCCCCATTTATCCGAAAATATACTGCAAAAGCTGGCTGCTTATGCTACCGATCTTTTCCCATCCATATTAGGAAGCACGGTAAGCATCATTATTACGCTGCTGGTAATGTATTTTTTATTGTACTTTATGTTTGTACAGATTGTAGAGTTTGAAGCTGCGCTGTTAAAATATGCGCCGTTTCGCGAGCAGCACGCTTTAAAATTTGCTGTTGCTTTGCGCAATGCCACTTACTCAAACGTACTGGGGCAAGGTATCATTGCAATAACGCAAGGTACATTGCTCGCCATGGGTTTTTACGCGTTCGGCATTACAAACCCTGTTTTTTGGGGAGTGATCGGATTATTTATGTCGTTCCTGCCTGTAGTAGGGGCGCCAACATTAACCATACCGGCGGGCATAATTTTAATGGCCGAAGGACATTCATTAAAAGGGATTTTGCTTTTAGCTTATGGCCTTTTATTTATTGGAAATGTTGATAATGTTTTACGGATGATAATTAACAGGCGGCTGGCCAATACACATCCCATCATATCAATTATAGGTGTTTTTATAGGCATCCCTCTTTTTGGAATCCTGGGACTTGTTTTTGGCCCGCTATTGCTCTCTTACTTTTTATTATTGCTAGAGATATATGAAACCAACCGCATGGCAGCTGACAGGCTCGAAAGAATCCGAACGGGCCCCGACAACTAACACTATGTGGTTAACTATATTTGTAGTAATAAATAAAATTAGTTTATTTTAAATTTTAATACCATAAGCAGCTGTAAAGCCGTTTGGTAACAATTGGCAAATTATTTAATCAAATCGAAAACAATAATTCAATATAAAAATTAATACTATATGAACGATAACACAAAAGTATTTGTCGCATTGCTTGTAGGGCTGGCGGCAGGAGCAGCATTAGGTGTGCTATTTGCACCTGAAAAGGGAACTGAAACTCGTGACAAACTTGCAGACTCGTTAAAAAATCTGGGCGATTCAATTAAAGAAACGGCATCGGCAGAAATTGAAAACCTGATGAATTTAAAAGACAAAGTGGTTGATAATTTAAAAACCAAAATAAACGGTGCCGAACAGGAATACCAGGACGATCTGGAGCACGCTTAATATTAAGTCTGGAGTCTTAAGCCTTGAGTCATACTTGATTTATGATTCAAGGTTTAAGCTTACAAGCAAGCAAAAACCCTATGGAAGTTAAAGACGAAACCCCTCCACCAATTATTGACCAGTTAAAAGATTACGCCGAAACACGTATCAAACTGGCAAGGTACCAGGCCATTGAGCGTGGTACATCAATTACTGCAGGGCTTATTGCCGATGTTGCCGTTTTAATATGCAGCTTATTGGCATTTATATTTGCCAGTTTTACGTTAGCATTTTTGCTGGGCCGTTTATTTGGTGCCGAGTGGCTGGGCTTTGGATGCGTCTCTATTATTTATTTAGTTATTGCCCTGGTTGTAAAAGCTAAAAAACAAAGTCTCGAGAAACCGATCGTTAATGCCATCATCCAAAAGATCTTTAAAAATTAAAACAAATGGATCTACCTATCAGAAACATAAATGATCTGCGCGAAGAAATATTAAGGCTTAAGGACGTAGAGCGCGAAAAAAGTGTTGCTTTAGGCCAGCGTTTTAAAAGCCCGGTGGCAATAATATCTACCTTAATGACCTTATTTCCCAAACCAATTAATGCAGATGGTACAAAAAGCACCAGCATTTTTGACCAGGATATTGTTGGTTTAATTTCGCGCTTTATATTGCCATTAGCTTTAAATAAAACTTTATTTAAGCATTCAAACTTCCTTGTAAAAGCATTGGTTGGCCTTGTTTCGCAAAAAGCGTCACAGTTTATTAATGAAGATGCAGTATCAGGCATCTGGGATAAAATAACGTCCCTTTTTAAAGGCAAAACCAAAAACAGCGCCCCGGTACCCGCGCATAAAGCCATTCCTCCTTTAAGCGAGACTTATTAGTTTAGTCTGGAGTCCATAGTCTGAAGTCTTAAGTCCCTTGGAGTTAAAGATTTACGTGACACAATACGACTCCTGACTAAAGACTCAGGACTCACCTTTGATGAACAAACAATTCATTGTATATTCGAAAAAAACTTTTGAGTTATGAATTTCTATGAATTTTTTAAAGGGCTTCATTCTGGGTTCAGGTATGTAGTGTTTTTAATGGTAGTACTGGCAATTATCCAATCATTGCTGGGCTGGCTTGGTAAAAAACCTTATTCCGAATTAAACCGTAAGGTTAATTTGTTCGCCCTTATTTCGGCACATACGCAATTGCTTATCGGTATTGTACTTTATTTTTTAAGCCCTAACGTACAGTTTAACAGCGAGACAATGAAAAACGACACCACCCGTTATTTTACTGTTGAACACTGGGTTATGATGATAATAGCTATCGTTCTGATCACCATTGGGCACAGCAAATCAAAGAAAACTGCATTGCCCGAAAACAAGCATAAAACCATCGCAATATTCTATATCATCGCATTTTTGATCATCATTGGGGCAATTATGGCAGGTCATTTACCTGTTTTTGGCTCATAATGATAAAAAAGTGAAGAAAAAATTTGCTAATTCAATTTTCTTTATAAATTTGTGACCGCAATGATCAAAATCAATCATAATAACAGCTGGTGGCACCAATTAAATTTGGCAGCCGGAGATAGTTTTGATCTGAACGATTAATCAATTGTAAACCTAGATAGGAAACCCGGCGAACCTCATTCGCTGGGTTTTTTGTTTTACTAACTTTTTTTGAACCATTATGAAAAAATATAAAATTATAACCACCTACAAAAAGATGCTTGCCGATACCACCACACCGGTTAGCATTTACCTACGTTTGCGGGATGTTTTCCCTAACTCGCTGCTGCTGGAAAGCTCTGACTATCATAGCCGCGAAAACAGCATGAGCTACGTTTGCTGCGACCCGATAAGTGGATTAGTACTAAACGATGGCGCTTTAAGGATAAGCTATCCCGATGGAAAAGAGGAAAATTTACCGGCTGGTGAATTTGATTTGATAAACCAGATAAATGGGTTTCTGGATAGTTTTGAAACTATCGCTAATGATGTTCCGTCAAAAATAACTTCAAATGGTTTGTTCGGCTATTTTACACACGAGGCTGTTGAGCATTTTGAAACCATCCGTTTAAAAGAAAGCACTGATACCACCCGCAAGATCCCGGTGATGCAATACCATATTTACAGGTATATTATTGCTATTGATCACTTTAAAAACGAGCTGTATATCTTTAAAAATCAGCCCGAAGGGGAAGAAGGCCAAAACGGACTTGATAGGGTTGCCGACCTCATCCGCAATAAAAACTTCCCCGAATATACTTTCGAAAGCAAAGAGACCGAGCAGTCAAACCTTACCAATGAGGAGTTTATGGCCGTTGTTGAAAAAATGAAACAACACATTTACCGGGGCGATGTTTTTCAGATAGTGCCATCACGCGGCTTTTCGCGTAAGTTTTTGGGCGATGAGTTTAACGTTTACCGTGCGCTGCGCTCCATCAACCCGTCGCCTTATTTGTTTTATTTTGATTATGGCGATTTCAGGATCTTTGGCTCATCGCCAGAGGCACAGATCACCGTGAAAAACAGGGTAGCAAGCATCTTCCCGATAGCAGGCACATTTAAACGCAGCGGAGATGATGAGAAGGATGCTGAAATAGCCCGCAGCCTGGAGAACGACCCCAAAGAATCTGCCGAACACGTAATGCTGGTTGATTTGGCCCGCAATGATTTAAGCCGCCATTGCGGCGAAGTGCAAGTTAAGGCGTTTAAAGAAGTACAGTATTATTCGCACCTTATTCACCTGGTATCGCATGTAAGCGGCAAACTGCTGCCCGGAGTATCATCATTTAAGGTAGTGGCCGATACCTATCCGGCAGGCACATTAAGCGGCGCACCAAAATACCGCGCCATGGAGATCATCGACGAAAACGAAAAAACAAAACGCAGCTTTTACAGCGGAGCAATTGGCTTTTTAGGCTTCAACGGCGACTTTAACCATGCCATAATGATCCGCTCGTTTTTAAGTAAAAATAACACCCTGCACTACCAGGCCGGTGCCGGAATAGTAGCCGGCTCAATAGCCGAAAGCGAACTAAAAGAAGTTGATAACAAAATAGCTGCGCTAAGAAAAGCCATTGAGCTTGCAGAGGAACTATAGCACTCAGTTTGCAGTTTTAAGTGGGCGGTTGGCCATGTAAATAAGTCCTCTCCTTTGGAGAGGATTTAGGTGAGGCTAAACAAAAGCAATTTAATGAACTATTAATTTTAACACGATGAGCACGAACGATAAAATATTAATTATAGACAATTACGATTCTTTTACCTACAACCTGGTGCACCTGGTGAATGAAATTGGGCTGCAATGCGAGGTATGGAGAAACGATAAATTTGCCATCGGCGATGTGGATGCTTTTGACCGTATTATCCTTTCGCCAGGGCCGGGTATACCATCCGAGGCTGGTTTATTGCTGGAAGTAATTGAAAAATATTCGCCATCAAAAAGTATTTTTGGCGTTTGTTTGGGACAACAGGCCATTGCCGAAGTTTTTGGCGGTAAGCTGTATAACCTAAGTCAGCCGATGCACGGTATTGCTACGCCCATAAAGGTTACCAATAAACAGGAAAGGTTATTTGCAGGCCTGCCGGAGACCTTTAAAGTTGGCCGGTACCATTCATGGGTGGTTGATGAAAAAGCTATCCCCGATGTGCTCGAAACAACCGCTATTGATGAGGATGACAATTCGGTAATGGCATTAAGACACAAATACTATGACGTACGCGGGGTACAGTTTCACCCGGAATCGATATTAACGGAATTTGGTAAAGAGATGATGCAGAACTGGTTAAGCCCTGTTGCTGCCATTGTTTAAATACTTATTATAAAAAACAGTCCTGAATCGTTTTAACGCCGGACTTTGAACGCACAAAATGAACATACTCGATAAAATTGTCGCCAATAAAAAAATAGAAGTACAGCACGCTAAAAGCCTTACTTCGGTTGCACAATTGGAGACTGCTGATCTTTTCGGCCGCGATTGCTATTCTTTTAAAGATTTTTTGCTTGATCCGAAGCGCACAGGGATCATTGCTGAATTTAAACGAAAATCGCCTTCAAAAGGGATCATTAATGATAAGGTAAGTGTTGAAGCAGTTACCAATGCTTACGCCGACGCAGGGGCCTCGGCACTATCTGTTTTAACCGACCATGATTTTTTTATGGGCGATAAGGCCGACCTGGTTGCCGCACGCAAAGCAAATACCATCCCCGTGTTGCGAAAGGATTTTATGATTGATGAGTACCAGATCATCGAAGCCAAATCATTAGGGGCCGATATTATCCTACTTATTGCAGCTATACTTACGCCCACCGAAATTAAAGACCTGGCAACGCTGGCTAAAAGCCTCGGCTTAAATATTTTGTTGGAGGTACATAATCTGGAAGAATTGGAAAGAAGCATCACCCCGAATTTGGATGCCATAGGCGTAAACAACCGCAACCTGGCCGATTTTTCGGTTTCTGTGGAAACCTCGTACCAGTTAGCGCCGCATATTCCGGCTGAGTTTTTAAAGATTTCGGAAAGCGCCATCAGCAATCCCGAAACCATCAAACAATTAAAAACAGCAGGGTTCAACGGCTTCCTCATTGGCGAAAACTTCATGAAACAGGTAGACCCCGGGAAAGCGATAAGAGAGTTTGTAAAGGAACTTTAGTGGATGTGCAAATGCGTGGATGTGCAAATGTGCGGATTTCAGATGTGCGGATGGTGTTATTTGCAAATGCCGGAACAATCAAGTTTCAATTATCTGCACATCTGCACATCCACGCATCTGCATATTTTCAATCATCCGCACATCTGCACATTTGAAATCTGCACATCCGCACATTCAAAATTTTATAACCCCTTATATTTGACCATGTATATTATCAGACAAGCAACAGTAAACGACGTTGAAACTATCCGCAGCATAGCGGAGCAAACCTGGTGGGTTGCCTATTCGCCCATATTGGAAAAAGAGCAGATTGAATTTATGCTGGGCGAAATTTATGCTACACCAAAAATTACGTCCCAAATAAAAAATAACAGTCAAACCTTTTTGCTGCTGATTGAGGACGACCAGCCGGTAGCATTTGCGGCTTACTCGCCACGCGAGGAAGATCCCGAAATTTATAAGCTGCATAAACTTTACTGCCTACCCCAAACACAGGGTAAAGGTTATGGAAAAATGCTGATCAACGAAGTTGCCGCCAAAACCCTCGAAGCAGGCAAACACACACTCGATCTTAACATGAACCGCTATAACAAAGCAAAAACATTTTACGAAAAAATGGGCTTTACAGTAGCTTATGAAGAAGACATCGCCATTGGCAAATATTGGATGAATGATTTTGTAATGCGCAAAGAATTGTAGTTGTAAAATTGCATCGACATCATTGTTTTATCCCCTTAGCAATTCCGCAACAAAGCCAAATAAAATGATACCTTTGATATAGCCTCACAGGTATTCGGAAGACACTAAAAGAGCCGTTGTCATTCTGAACGATAGTGAAGAATCTTCTCCAACATGCATAAACGCGTGCTTTTC
>OLKV01000094.1_pt1 | contig 38731 bp, 32 predicted proteins | sample 1604391 | NCBI WGS metagenome assembly OLKV01 (sample SAMEA104055711, study PRJEB20765) | soil metagenome | isolation source: soil | reverse complement strand
GAGGATAATACGCAAATGCACCTAACCGAAAGCCTTGCCATGATGCCCGCAGCATCGGTAAGCGGGTTTTACTTTGCACATCCGCAAGCCCGTTATTTTGGCTTGGGTAAGATTAGCAAAGACCAGGTGGAAGATTATGCGGTGCGGAAAGTTATGCCATTAGAAGACGTTGAACGTTGGCTGGGGCCGAACTTGAATTATTAATACAAACTATAAATAAAGAGTGTCATTGCGAGGAGGAACGACGAAGCAATCGCGAACAATACAGGGCGATCAAGCATAGTTCGCGATTGCTTCGTTCCTCGCAATGACACAAGGAACAACTGACTAAAGTCACAAATGAAAATAACCGAACACATCAGCAACGCTAAGGGCAAAACACTTTTTTCTTTTGAATTGATCCCGCCTTTAAAGGGGCAAAGCATCCAGGGAATTTATGATGCTATTGACCCTTTGATGGAGTTTAAACCGCCATTTATTGATGTTACTTCGCTGCGCGAAGATTATATCTATAAAAAGCATGATAACGGTCTGTTAGAGAAATTAAGCTACCGTAAACGCCCCGGCACCATTGCTATTTGTGCGGCTATTATGAATAAGTACAAGGTTGATACCGTTCCGCATTTGTTATGTGGTGGCTTTACTAAGGATGAAACCGAAAACGGACTGGTTGACCTGCAATTTTTAGGCATCGAGAATGTGCTGGTATTACGGGGTGATGCACGATCTGGCGATGCCTCATTTGTGCCAACACCTAATGGGCATTGTTATGCTACCGATCTGCTGCAACAAGTAGCTAACATGAACAATGGCATTTACCTGCATGATAATACTGGTGAGAATTTGAAAACCAATTTCTGCATCGGCGTTGCCGGGTATCCTGAAAAACATTTTGAGGCACCTAACTTAAAAACTGATTTTAAGTATCTGAAACAAAAAGTTGATATGGGAGCAGGTTTTATTGTTACCCAGATGTTTTTTGACAATCAGAAATATTTTGACTTTGTGAATAACTGCCGCGCCAACGGCATAAACGTTCCCATCATTCCTGGCTTAAAACCTATTACCACATCAAAACAATTGGTTGGTCTATCCAAAACATTCCATATTGATATGCCCGAAGATCTTTGCGATTTGATTCACGGTTGCAAATCAGAAAAAGATGTTAAAGAAGCCGGTATTGAGTGGATGATCAATCAGTGTAAAGAACTGATGGCATTTGGCGTACCGGTGCTGCATTTTTATACCATGAGTAATGCCGGGCCTACTAAGAAGATTGCAGAAGCGATATTTTAATGATTATATTTAGCGCATAAAACCTAAATAAATCATAATTAATTTAAATGAAACTGCTTCGTATTGCGCTGCTTATAGCGTTCCCATCTCTTATTTTTGCTCAAACAAACTATCATCAAGGATATGTTTTAAAAAACAATGGCGACACCTTAAAAGGATATATTGATTACAGGGAATGGACTTATTCCCCCCTGATAATTGATTTTAAGGTTAATAAAACTGACAATTCTTCGCAGCAATTTACTCCTGAAACTATAAAAGGCTTTGAAATAACCGGAATGGAAACATATACCAGTTATGTCGGCGTAGTAAGTACAAACAAAAATATATTTCCTAATATCCCGGTGGGGCTGGATACAGGTAAAGTGCGAACCGGCATATTCTTGAGGCAATTGGCAACCGGCGACCACCTTACGCTTTTTTATAATAATGAAGTAAATAAAGACAGGTTTTTTATCAGCGAAAGCGCCGCACCACCTATTGAGTTAATGTATTTCGAGTACTACGATAATACAAGAACACAGGAGGTTTACCATAATTTATATAGGGGTCAATTATTGGTGTTGGCCAATAAGTTTAATACTAATAACCAAAAACTGAAAAATGATATTGAAGAACTAAATTTTGAGCAACAAGCAATTGTGCAGGTTGTTGATGAAATAAACAATGTTAGTTTCGAAAAGAAAGAGATTAGTTCAAATCAAGAAAATAAAAAGTCAAATGTTAGGGTATTCGGTGGGATAGGAATAAATAGTATTGGCACTACTTATTCCTATGTAGAACCAGTGATTACAGTGTCGTCTAATAATATTCCCAACGTTAACGATGTGGTCCATTCATATCACAAAAATACTATTACACCTAAATTTGATCTTGGCATTGATATATTCATTAATCCTAATGTGCAGCAATTTATTGTAAGAATTGGTTTATCTTATTATTCTGTAAGTGGAAGTTTTAGATTACCATCTTCATCCGCTATTGATTTAAACAGCGATTTGCAGTATTCTCAATATTCGTTTGCTGTAACGCCTCAATTTTTATTTAATGTGTATAACAAGGATAAATTTAAAATTTATATTGATTGCGGTTTATCCCTTTGTTCAACTTCTTATTCCAATAATATGAATGGAAACCTCGACAATGCGGTATATCAATCATTCTCTGGTTATGTTCCAATTCAGGCTGGTGTTGTTTTCAATAAAAAACTTGAAATTTATTTTACTTATGCCAGTTTCACAACCAGCGCAAGCTATAATGAAATTGCTGTTTCTAATAAACTTTCAAAGGGATTTGGTTTAAAGGTTTTCTTTAATTAAACATTAGTGAAACTCAATAGAACTCAGATGAGGAACGAAGAAGCAATCACCTACTTTACAGAGCGAATAAAAAAGTGTATAATCCAAACATCCAATCTGCAAGTCGGGGATTTCTTCGTATCTCAATGACGCGGGGTCAGAAAGTTTTTAATTAAAACTTTTAGGCACATAAAACCATTAACTATCGCCTATGAGCTATGAACTCTCCATCAACTATCGTATTTTTGCGCATTATGAGTATTTCTAAAACATATTTGCCCAAAGAGACCGAAGAAAAATGGTATAGTTACTGGTTAGCGAACGATTTTTTTAAATCAGTACCTGACGAACGCGAACCTTATACCATTGTGATGCCACCACCCAACGTTACCGGTGTGCTGCACATGGGGCACATGTTGAACAATACCATACAGGATGTTTTGATCCGCCGCGCCCGTATGAAAGGCAAAAACGCCTGCTGGGTTCCGGGTACCGACCATGCCAGCATTGCTACCGAAGCAAAAGTGGTTGCTATGCTTAAAGAAAAAGGCATTAACAAAAAAGACTTAACCCGTACCGAGTTTTTAAGCTACGCCTGGGAATGGAAAGAAAAATATGGCGGCATTATCCTCGATCAGTTAAAAAAACTGGGCGCATCATGCGATTGGGATCGCACGCGTTTTACAATGGAGGATGATTTATCCGAAGCTGTAATTGATACGTTTATCCATCTGTATAAAAAGGGATTAATATACCGCGGCGTGCGTATGGTAAACTGGGACCCGAAAGGAAAAACAGCCGTATCAGACGAGGAGGTTATCCGCAAAGAAGTTAATCAGAAGCTTTATTATATACGTTATTATTTGAGCCAGGAGTCAGGAGCTAAGAGTGATGACTACTTAACCATCGCTACAACAAGGCCCGAAACTATTATGGCTGATGCGGCTATTTGTATCAACCCTAATGATGAGCGGTATTTGCATCTCCATGGTAAAAAGGTTTTAATTCCGTTGATAAACAGGGAAATACCGGTTATACTGGATGAATACGTTACCATGGATTTTGGTACCGGCTGTTTAAAAGTAACCCCGGCGCATGATTTGAATGATTATGAACTGGGCCAAAAACATAATCTGCCTGTTATTGATATTTTAAGCGATGATGGAACACTGAACGAAAATGCTACCATTCTGGTAGGCGAAGATCGTTTTACAGCCCGTAAAAAAATAGCCGTTTTACTTGAAACAGACGGTTATCTGGAAAAGGTAGAAGATTATAAATCACAAATAGGTTTTTCAGAACGCACGGATGCCGTGATCGAGCCCAAATTATCCATGCAATGGTTTTGCAAGATGGACGAAATGGCTAAACCTGCGCTGGATTATGTGCTTGCTGGCGATATTAAACTGATCCCTGAGAAGTTTACCAATACTTATCGTCATTGGATGGAGAACGTTAAGGATTGGTGTATCAGTCGCCAGTTATGGTGGGGGCAGCAAATCCCTGCCTGGTATTTACCAAACGGACAGTTTGTGATTGCCAAAACCCGCGAAGAAGCATTTGAAGAATCAAGAACCAAGAATCAAGAATCAGGATTTACGGTTGATGATTTAGTACAGGATGAAGATGTACTTGATACATGGTTTTCATCGTGGTTGTGGCCAATATCAGTTTTTGATGGTTTTAAGGACCCGGCAAATGCCGATATCAACTATTACTATCCAACTAATGACTTGGTAACAGCACCGGAAATTCTGTTTTTCTGGGTGGCCAGGATGATTATGGCCGGACATGAGTTTAAAGGCGATCTTCCGTTTAAAAATGTTTATTTAACAGGGATAGTGCGCGATAAGCTTGGTCGTAAAATGTCGAAATCATTAGGTAACTCACCTGACCCTATCGATCTGATTGAAAAATTCGGAGCTGATGGCGTTAGGGTAGGCATGTTGCTTTGCTCGCCTGCCGGTAACGATTTAATGTTTGACGATAGCTATTGCGAACAGGGCCGTAACTTTGCCAATAAAGTATGGAATGCTTTCAGGCTGGTTAAAGGCTGGGAGGTTGATGATAAAATTGAAAATAACAATCAGCAGGCTATTGACTGGTTCGAGAGCAGGTTTAACCAGGCTTTAATCGAGATTGAAGAGAACTTTATACAGTACCGTTTGTCAGAGGCTTTAATGGCCACTTATAAGCTGGTATGGGACGACTTTTGCGCCTGGTACCTGGAGATGATTAAGCCCGCTTATATAAACGGGCAGCAGGACCCAATGGATGCTGAGACGTTTAATAGCACCATTAAATTTTTCGAAAATATTTTAAAGATCCTTCATCCGTTTATGCCGTTCATCACTGAAGAACTATGGCATGACGAGTTGTTTGGTGAGCGGTCGGCAAGTGATTGTTGCATCGTTGCCCAATTGCCGGGCAATGGGAAAATTAATACACAACTGTTGGCCGAGGTTGAAATTATTAAGCAAGTTATCACGCAGGTAAGAAATATTCGTAACAGTAAACAAATTTCGCCTAAGGAGAAATTGAATCTTTCGGTGAAAGCAAATTCAACTGTTCCATATACCGGATATAATCTTATCATGAGCCGCCTGGTTAACATTGATGCCATTGACATTGTAGCCGATAAAGTAGCAGGCGCAGCAAGCTTTATGGTATCAACAGATGAGTTTTATGTGCCTTTAAGTGAGAGTTTAGACCCTGTTGCAGAGTGCAGCCGCCTGCAAAAAGAGAAGGAATACCTGGTTGGATTTTTAAAATCCGTTAACGCAAAATTAAGCAACGAACGCTTTATGAGTAACGCCAAACCCGAGGTTATTGAGGTTGAACTGAAGAAGAAGGCCGATGCTGAAGCAAAACTTAAAATTTTAGTAGAAAATCTGTCGGCTTTGGCTTGCTAATTGTATATAAGCTGGTGATAAATATATTGGTGAGCAGGGATACAGGTTTTTGCCCGTCCCTGCTATTGCAAATATTCAATTTCCAGTTTTAACAGTATAGCCAGGTAGCTTAATGAATAAGAAAGTTAGCTTTTTTAATTTTTCTATAAATAAAATTATCTCAAGAGATCAGCCTATTCTTGACCAGGCACGTATCCGCTTGCTGTATTATGGTTTTTTTATAGTTTTTGTTGCCGTTGCCGGTTTATTAATAAGTGTTTATTTTCAGCGGCAGCATGTTCTAACTATTACTTCGGCCGTTGTGTTGGCAGGGGTTACTTTCTTATTTAAATATCTTACTTACAAGCCCGATTGGCGCCAGATATCGCATACGCTGCTTATATCGGCCACGCTCATCAATTTAAACAATGTTTTTATAACCCTGCAAAAGGTTGATATTATAACCATACAGGTTATTTTGCTGATTATACTCTTCAGCTATTATATGCTTGGGCAAAGCTGGGGTTTGTTTTATTCGTTAATAAACCTGATACCGGTATTAACATTTTTGGTAATATCCTACAACGCAGGCTATTTTATTCCTTTCAGAGCAGAGGTGGTGGATCAAGCCACTGTTATTATCAGCGTATTTGCCAACTTTATAATTATCGTTTACATCCATAGCCATTTTTATAACGCTTTTATTAATAATATAAAGCAGCTTAATGAAACCAGCGAAGGGCAAAAGAAGCTAAACAGGCAATTGGAACAGGCCATTGAAAAGGTTGAAAAATCGTCGCAGGTAAAAACTGATTTTCTTTCCACCATGTCGCACGAGATACGGACGCCGCTTAACGCAGTTATCGGTATGAGCAACGTGATGATGATGGCAGACCCAAGACCCGATCAAATAGAAAACCTTGATGTATTAAAGTTTTCTGCAAATAACCTGTTATCTATCGTAAACGATGTGCTCGATTTTAATAAGATTGAATCGGGCAACGTAGTTTTTGAAAGTACAAGGTTTGATCTGGTTGAACTAATGGAGAATATTTGCGGGGCCGAAATATTAAAGGCAGAACAAAAAGGCCTTTCGTTTACCCTAAAAGTTGACCCACTACTGCGTAATAAATTATTATTAGGCGACCCGACCAGAATTAGCCAAATTATTTTTAACCTGGTTAGCAACGCTATAAAATTTACCAAACAAGGTAATATATGGGTTAGGGCTTCCTGTTATGAAGATAGGGGAAATACTATAATTGTGAGCTTTATTGTTAAAGACACTGGCATAGGTATTGAGGAAGCCAACCTGCAAAGCATTTTTGAGCCGTTTACGCAGGAGTCAATGACCACCACCAGGCAATATGGCGGCACCGGATTAGGGTTGGCTATTGTTAAACGATTGTTGGAGCTACAGGGATTGCACATGCATGTAGCCAGTAAAATTGGCCAGGGGTCTGAATTTTCGTTTAAAATGGAATTTGCGCTTACCGATGCTGTTCAGGAAAAGACGGATAACAATTTTTTCTCTCCCGGATCAGATAACCTAAGTGCTTTACAGGTACTTATTGCCGAAGATAACCCGGTAAATGTGCTGTTGATGAAGAAGTTACTGGGCAAATGGAACATTAAACCAATATTTGCCGAAAATGGCGAACGGGCAATAGTGATTTTGCAAAGCAATAATTTTGATATTATTTTAATGGATCTGCAAATGCCGGTAATGAATGGCTTTGATGCAGCCAAAGAGATCAGGAAACTCCCAGATCCAAAGAAAGCTGGCGTGCCTATAATTGCATTAACAGCGGCTGCGCTGTATGATATTAAAGAGCAGGTAATGAGCGCCGGGATGAACGACTATGTTTCAAAGCCGTTTAAGCCCGAGGAATTACTTGAAAAGATACAGGGTTTAATAGTTGTAGCTAATTGACTATAGAGCGGTATAATCGGGCAATGCTTCTATAAAATTATAATTGCTGGCTTCAAAATTAATATGGCAATAATAGTGCTGCAAGCCATTGGTAACCGCAAGCAAACTTACTTTATGCACCATATTGTAGCGCGCAACCTGGTCAAACGTCTTTTGATCAATAGTTACCGAAGGGGCTTTGCATTCAACCAACAGTATTTTATCGCCTGCGGTATTATAAACTACTATATCGGTCCTTTTGGGCATACCATTTAATTTATGGCCGCCTTCCAGCTTTATTAATGTTTTTGGATATTTTTTTTGGTTGATAAGATACTGCACAAAGTGTTGCCGTACCCATTCTTCGGGAGTGATGAGGATGTTTTTTTTTCGTATCACATCAAAAAGCATCAGTTGCCCATTGTGGTCACTTATTTTAAAAGGATAGGGAGGTAAGTGAAGCGGCAATAGCAATTCCATTGCGCTAAAATCATTATTTTGGCGGTGGAATCCTAATTTGCCAAATAGTTGCGCTTCTTTTTTATCTCCAATCCCTAATCGCTAAATTAGGTGCAAATTCTAACCAATTGAAAACACAAACCGTCAACATTAATAAAATTGATATTTATCGCTTCAGTATTCCCATGGAGCCATTTACCATTGCAACCGGAACGATGGATCATGCACAAAATGTTTTTATAAAAGTGCACACCGATGCTGGATTTTATGGTGTGGGCGAATGCTCTGCCTTCCCAATGATTGTTGGCGAAACACAGGATACCTGTTTGGCGATGGCACGTGAATTTGCCAAACTATGGATCGGTAAAAACGCGCTTAACATTGCGGAACGCTTGCAGCAACTGCATAACTTTACTGCTGGTAACACCACTATAAAAAGCGCGTTTGATATGGCTTTGTATGATATAGCCGCCAAACATGCTGATTTGCCGTTATATCAGTTTTTAGGTGGATCAAAGCGTGTTGTCGAATCGGATATAACAATTGGCATTGCAGCCCCCTCTATAATGGCAGCTAAAGCGATTGCGTTTAAAAATAAAGGTGCAAGCATACTTAAAGTAAAGCTGGGTAAAAGCGCAAGCGAGGATGTTGAGCGTATAAAAAAGATTCGTGACGCTGTGGGGAACAATATGAAAATACGCATTGATGCCAACCAGGGCTGGGCTTTTGACGATGCCGTTTATGCTTTGCAAGCTACAGCCAAATATGATATTGAGTTTTGCGAACAACCTATGCGTACCTGGTACGACGACCGCCTGCCCGAATTAATGAAATTATCGCCGGTTAAAATTATGGCCGATGAAAGTGTTTACAATCATCACGATGCCCGTAAGCAGATCAATAGTGGATCGTGCCATTATATTAACATAAAAATGGCCAAATCGGGGGGCATTTATGAGGCCAAACAAATTCATGATCTTGCTGCTGAAAATGGCATTGCCTGTATGATGGGCGGCATGCTCGAAAGCCGGATTGCTTTGAGCGCCAAGCTGCATTTTGTTTATGCCAGCCCCAATATCAGGTTTTATGATATGGATACCTGTATGCTGGGCCATTTGGAAGACCCATGTACTGGCGGCGTTACTTATGACGGATACAAACTAAATATTAATGATGCACCCGGCATTGGTGCTGATGCAGATGAAGCTTTTTTGGCAAAATGCGAACATTTTTACCATTCGACTTAAGTAAAATACGCGGTATTTATTATTATGGTGTTTGCTTTCGGGTTTATTGACTGCTAACCTCTACCAATATATTGCCGGGCGCATGGAAATAAAAACCAAGATTGCCTCTTATTTTTTGTGGTTCCCTTTCTAACATAAATCCTCCGGCTGTTAGTCTTTTATGTATCTCGATGACTTGTTCATCGCTTTGCTGCAAAAAACCGATATGGAAATCCGCGGGATAATCAGTTTTGGTTGATTTTTTATTTAATGTGATTACCAATATAAATCCTGCTTTATTAGCCAATATGGCAATTATGCCGTTTCCCTTTTCTTCAACACACTTAAAGTCAAAAAAACGGGTAAAGAAATTAGCTGTATCGGTAACATTATTTACTGAAAAGTTTATATGATTAATTGTCATTTTGATGTTATTAAATGAATATTCGTTTTTTAATGATAAATTTTTTTATCGTGTTAGTGCTTTTAAAACTAATTGAAGAGCTTTAAGCAATTTGCTCTCATCAATTTCAATTGCAGGCTTAGGATGTATTGACTTTTGCAAATGAAATTTAATAAGCTGATATAGGGGGGCAAAGGCTACCGGCCAATAAATTTCAAGTGGTAAATCAGCTATTTCATTATTATCGATGGCGTTTTTATAAAACTGCTGCATAATACGCCCATAGGTTTGATCTTCCTGTTCGGTTATTTTATGGATCAATGGTGAATTTATAAACTGCTCAATAAAATAAAAATCCAAAGGGTTTCTCGAATAATACCGATACCTGTTTAACCATAAAAGCTCCAACCCGCTACTAAAACTTAATAATGGGTTAAAGTTATGCAATGCGGCCTCATTGGTTCTGTTCAATACTTCCAGGTAAAGCTGGTTCAAAAGATCTTCTCTGTCCTTAAAATACAAATAGATAGTAGCAGGGGAAACGTTGGCCTTTTTAGCAAGCTTTTGCATGCTAAGGCCTTTAAACCCCTCGTCTACAATCATTTGTAAAGCCGTGGTTTTTATACTTTCTTCTTTATTTAAGTCTTTTGTACGCATTGATTCTACAAATATAAATAAACATTCATTCTTTTATAAAATTCTTTCTGAAAATTTCAGAAAGAATTTTATAAATAAGGTGAATTACTGTTTGCTCAGTTCCGCAAAATACTTATGAAAAAGCGGAATGGTCTCAATTCCTTTATAGTAATTAAATATGTCGTATTTCTCGTTTGGAGAATGCAATGCATCGCTATCCAGCCCGAAGCCCATCAATACGGTTTTAATCCCTAATTCGGCCTCAAACAGGGCAACAATAGGAATACTGCCGCCACCACGTGTAGGTATCGGTTCTTTACCAAATGATTCGGCAATGGCTTTTTGTGCCGCGCGATAAGCAACACTATCAGTAGGGGTAACAACAGGTTCGCCGCCATGATGCGGTGTTACTTTAACTTTAACTGATTTTGGTGCAATTTTTTGGAAATGCTTAGTGAAAAGCTGCGTAATTTCATCCGAAACCTGGTTGGGCACCAATCTCATGGAGATTTTAGCATGTGCTTTTGATGGTAATACTGTTTTGGCACCTTCGCCAATATAGCCGCCCCAAATACCATTTACTTCGAGCGTTGGGCGGGTGCCGGTGCGTTCAAACGTGGTGTAGCCTTTTTCGCCCCATAGTTCATCTACCTCAAGGTCGGTTTTATATTCAGCTTCGTTGTATGGTGCATTGTTGAGCTCCTTACGTTCTGTTTGGGTTAATTCAATTACTTTATCGTAAAAACCGGGTATAGCAATATGGTTATTTTCATCGTGCAGGGAAGCTATCATTTTAGCCAGTATGGTTGCCGGGTTAGCCACTGCACCACCATAAACACCCGAATGCAGATCGCGATTAGGACCGGTTACTTCAACTTCAAGATATGAAAGGCCGCGCAAGCCTGTTTCCAGAGATGGGTTTTCCATGCTGATCATAGAAGTGTCTGAAATTAACACTACATCTGCTTTGAGTCTTGATTTATTTTCTTTTACAAAAATGCTCAGGTTTGATGATCCCACTTCTTCTTCGCCTTCAATCATAAATTTGATATTGCACGGCAGGGTATTAGTTTGCATCATCAGCTCAAATGCTTTTACGTGCATATAAAACTGGCCTTTATCGTCGCAGGCACCGCGTGCATATATTTTACCATCACGAATGGTGGGTTCAAAGGGAGGGGTTTTCCATAATTCCAGCGGATCAGCGGGCTGTACATCATAATGACCATACACCAACACTGTAGGCTTTGACGAGTCAATTATTTTTTCGCCGTATACGATGGGATTGCCAGCGGTTTCGCAAACTTCCACATTATCGGCCCCTGCATCACGAAATTTTTGCGCAACAAAGTCGGCTGTTTTTAAAATATCTTGCTTGTAGTTAGGGTCGGCACTAACTGAGGGGAAACGCAACAGCTCAAACAACTCATCCAATAAGCGTTGTTTATGCTGCTCAACATATTGTTTTATAAGCTCCATGATTCTTGAATTTGGAGCAAATATAAGTTTTGTTTGATGAGATTGTGTTGTCTTATATATTGTTTTGGCGTAAGTATTGGGAGATAAAACAAGTTTTGAATTTAATCTACTTAAATGTACAAATGCTTAGGTAAACCAAGTTTTTGGGAGGCCAGGGTAATTATTAAAAGCTATGGGTGCTAAATAAAAAAAACATGCTTATTAAATTAATAATAAGCATGTTAAAAAAAAGAATCTCTTATTCAGGTAATTACTTCCTGAATTTTATTGGTTAGGCGAAATCTCCGCTACCTAAAACTTTTTTGTCAGCAAAATCTCCGCTACCCAAAACTTTCTTAGTGGCGAAATCTCCGCTACCCAAAACTTTTTTGTCAGCAAAATCACCGCTTCCTAAAACTTTCTTGGTAGCGAAATCACCGCTACCCAAAACTTTTTTGTCAGCGAAATCACCGCTACCTAAAACTTTCTTGACAGCGAAATCTCCACTACCTAAAACTTTCTTGTCAGCGAAATCTCCGCTACCCAAAACTTTCTTGACAGCGAAATCTCCACTACCCAAAACTTTTTTGTCAGCGAAATCACCACTACCTAAAACTTTCTTGTCAGCGAAATCTCCGCTACCCAAAACTTTCTTGTCAGCGAAATCTCCGCTACCCAAAACTTTCTTGTCAGCGAAATCTCCGCTACCTAAAACTTTCTTGTTAGCAATCTTTGTTTGTGAAGTAGCAGTAGATGTTAGTTTGGAGGCTGAGAGTACCACCGAACCTAAAACAATTACCGCAGAGAATAGTACTTTTTTCATTCTGAGTGTTTAATGATTTGTTTTTTAATTCATTTAGTAACTGATTTTAATAATTGAATTTAAGCGGGTCATTAAACCAATTGCCTGTCCTTTTTTCAGTTATTCATAAAAAAATTAAAAAAAAAGCAACTCGGTTTTCAATTAGCAGTATGTTTGCCATTGAAACAGTGGTTCCAGAAAATAATCTGAAACTATTTTTTTAAAAAATTCACGAATAATAGAATAGTAGAACAAATAAAGAGCGATGTTTTTAAGCAATGTTTCTTTAATGGACTTGTTGACAGTAAATTAATTTGCGTTTGTTTTTTTGGCGTATAAGTTAATACTTAAAACATACTAAGTATAATATCATACAGTAAAAAGAAACTTTTGAATTAATTTATTGCTATTCAATAATTTATCAGTACCAAACTTAATTAATATTAATTAATAAACAAAATAAAAAGAAAAATAAACAGGGTTGGATATTTTTAATATTTGTTAACTTATATTTTATATAAATTATAACTTTCTGCTTAATTAAACGTAATAGTGTTTTGATGAAAAAATCTTTTCTATTTCTATTTATTTTACTATTATCTGTCCGCGCAATAGCGAAGGGTGATGGATACGGTGTGGCAAAGGATACGAACGAGGTTATAAGATTAAATAAACAAGGTTTTGATAGCCGTATGACTGCTCCGGAACAAACGGTGGTTTATGCATCGCGGGCGTTGGCATTGGCGCAAAAGTTAAATTATACTGAGGGGATCGGTGAGGCTTATCGAGTAATGGGCATCGGTAATTATTATTTAAGTCAATCGGTAAAATCTATTGACAATTATCTGAGCGCTTTGAATTACTTTACTCAAATTAACGATCTGCGCAGTGAAGGAAAGGTATATAACAATATAGGTAATTTATATCGCGACAATGACTATGGGTTGTCGCTGGAGTTTTTTAACAAATCATTGGTCATTGCAAAAAAGTTATCAGATGTTAGGTTAGTGGCTTCTTTATATATTAATATAGGTAATAATTATTACAGGAAGAAGCGTTTTTATGAAGCTTTAAATTATTATGATAAAAGTAATGGGCTTTTTGTTAAGCTAAAGGATACTTTAAACCAGGTACAATGTTTGCAAAATAAGGGGGTAGTTTATAGCGCTCTTCGTCAGTATAATAAGGCAGAAGCTCTATTACTTGAAGCAAGTAAAGAAGCCAGGCAATTGGATATGAACGTTTCGGTAGCAATGATCGATGTGACTTTGGCTGATATCTACATAGCTCAAGCCAAATATGCCAACGCCGACAGAACGCTCCAGGAAGGGTTAAATCTTGCAAGAATCATTAAAGACAGCTCGATGGAAAATGACCTTAAGTATACCAGCTATCAGCTGGATTTTAAAAGAGAGCACTACCAGTCTGCCTTAACAAATTTATATAGTGTTTATAAAAGTGATAGCCTTGCTTCGAGACAAAATATATCAACGCAAATTACAGTAATAAGGGAACAAGTTAAACAGCAGGCGCGTCAAAAGGAAAATGAGATGTTGCTTCAGCGAGAGCAGTTTGACAGGGTTAAGTTTTGGTCGGTTGCCGCGGTAGCTGGCCTTTTATTAATTTTGGTTGGCCTTTTAATTAGCAATGTAAAGCGGAAAACGAAGACAAACATACAGCTCACCAGTTTGAATGCTGAGGTTTCGAGACAAAAAGATAATCTCGACCGGATTAATCATCATCTGGAAGAAATAATTGATGAACGCACCAAAGATCTGCAAATAAAAAATAAAAAGCTTTCAGAATACTCATCCTACCTGTCGCATCAGATACGTGGGCCAATAGCGACCCTGAAAGGCCTGATGAACCTTGAAAATGAAAGTCTTATTGATCAGGCCGAATGTATCAGGATGATGAACAAATGCGTTAGCGAAATAGATGATAAGATTATTGAAATGAGCGACATGCTTCATGATCCGGGAAGATCTGGATTTTAAATGCCGGCTTTATTTCCTCTCCTCACAAAACTTTAAACTGTAAAAAATTTACAACGGTAATATTGAATGAATCTGTGCTTCAATTAAGCCCAGGTAGATGCAGTATCACGATATCATTTGCAGAATAAACAATTCGAGTTGTGGTTTATACCCTTTTGTTTCAAATACAATAATTTCCGGCCCTGCTGTTACAAAATACCTTACCTCACCCTTACTTGGTTTAAATCTTGATTTTACCCAGGTAAAAAGCTTAATTTACTTCCGGGATCGTAAATTGTTCCGCCTTTTATGCCTTCATTGCCAGATATGCTGATCAGGTAGTTTGACATAGCAATAAAATTAGCTTATATCTGTATTTGCAAATATTACTCTAAAACAAATGCCGGGGCTTTAATAAAAGTAATACGGAATTTAACTGTAAGTGTTTAGCTAAAAGGGCAAATAGAAGGTTTGTTCGGCACATTGGTGTGCCAACAGATTATAGTTTTTAATGAATAGTACAAATTGTTTTATTAAACAACAGCGTGCGTTTTGTTACGCAATTCTTCATAAAGAAGGATCACTTTACGCTGCAGATTGGCGATTTCCGTTTCGCGGTCTATTATTTTCTTTTGTGCAATGCTTAAATTGGAAACCTGTGGCTCAACCTCTTCTGCTTCTAATGATAACAGATTTATCACATTAACCTCGTAGATGTTCGCTATTTGTTCGAGGCGTGATAAGTTGATATCTGTAACACCAGTTTCAATTTTTGAAAAAGCCGGAATGGAAATACCAAGACGGTTAGCCACATCTTCCTGACTCCAGCCACGTTGGTACCGAATAGTTCTAATGTTTTTGCCAACTGATTTGTTGGTTTTCTTTTTTACATTTTCATTCATACAGGTTGTCTCAATAGTTTAATTTGCTTATACGTATAAACGTATAAATAAGGTTAGCAAAAAACACCAAATTTTATGCCATTTTTAATTAATGGGCAAATAACTCTAATTAGTCGGTTAATAAATATCTTATTAAAAAAGTGGGGATATTTTTCTACAAAACAGGGTAATTTTTTCATTGCCCGGTAATAACCCTCAGTTTAGCAAACTTTAAAAGCAACTGCTTTTGACCTATCTCTTTAAAAAAAATAGTGGCTTTAATATCGGGTTTGTTGCCTTCAAGGCTTATAACCTTTCCAAAGCCAAATCTTTCATGCTCAACATCCATGCCTGCCTGTAAACCCGATGTATCTGACGGGGCAAAACCTGCTGATGGAACATGTGCCTTAGCTAAAATTGATGTTGTTTTAACTACAGGGGCCTTTGGTTTTGAAAACGTATCTCCGCGGCCGCTCCAGGCGCTTCGCTCATCATCAAATGCCGGTTTGCCGCTGCTAGCCTGTTTCGCGGTGAAATCAAGCTCCAGGTATTGTGCATCAATTTCATCCAGAAAACGGCTTGGCTCGCAACTTATTAATGTGCCAAACTTAAAACGCGAGGTAGCATAACTTAGGGTTAATTTATTTTCGGCACGGGTTGTTGCCACATAAAACAATCTGCGTTCTTCTTCCAAATCACTGCGCGAGTTAAGTGACATTTGCGACGGGAACAGATTTTCTTCTAAGCCAACTACATAAACCTGTGGAAATTCCAGCCCTTTTGAAGAGTGTATAGTCATTAACGAAACGGTGTCGGCATCTTTATTTTTGTCCTTATCATCGTTGGTTAACAGGGCAACATCCTGCATAAAAACATCAAGCCCTCTTTCTTCGATATCCTCACGCTCCGAAAATTCCTTAATACCGTTTAGTAATTCCTGTATATTTTCGTATCGGTTAAGTCCTTCAATAGATTTATCGTCATAAAGATCTTTTAATAAACCTGAATGCTGTGCAATATGCAATGCCGCTTCATAGGCGGTTTGTGTTTTTGCGAGCACCTGGAAGCTTTGTATCATGGCAGCAAAAGCGCTAACAGATGCTGATGTACGCCCATCGAGGTATTTTGAAGGGTTAATGATGACCTCGAAAGGGGTGATCTGATTTTGATCGGCACTTACAATGATACGATCAACGGTTGTATCGCCAATGCCACGACGTGGGTAATTAATTACCCGTTTTAAAGCTTCTTCGTCGTTAGGGTTAAAAGTTAGCCTGAAATAGGCAATCAAATCCTTTATTTCCTTACGCTGATAGAAGGATAAACCGCCATATATTTTATATGGCGTACCCATTTTGCGTAGGGCCTCTTCCATTGAGCGCGATTGGGCATTGGTGCGATAAAGAATAGCAAAATCATGCCATTTAAGGCCTTTGGTGCTTCTTTCGTGCATAATGGCTTCGGCAACCAGTTTGCCTTCTTCATTATCGCTGAAAGCGCGCATAACCTTTATCTTATCGCCGTTTTCTTTTTCAGAAAATACATTCTTTTTAAGCTGATCCTTATTATTGGAGATAATGCTGTTGGCAACATTAACAATATTTTGGGTTGAACGGTAATTTTGTTCGAGCTTAAATATTTTCAGATCAGGATAATCTTTTTCAAAGTTGAGGATGTTTTGAATATTGGCTCCCCTGAAAGCGTAGATACTTTGCGCATCATCGCCCACAACACAAATATTTTCGTTAACGGCTGCGAGCTTTTTAACAATAAGGTATTGCGAAAAGTTAGTATCCTGATACTCATCAACCATTAAATACCTGAATTTGTGCTGATATTTATTGAGTACGTCGGGATGATTTTTAAGGAGTTCGTTTGTTTTAAACAAAAGATCATCAAAATCCATTGCACCTGCACGGTAGCAGCGGGTGGCATAATTTTGATAGACAACGCCTATCTGGCCCCGGCCCGATGAAAAATCATCAGCCTGAATCTGTTCGTTTTTCTGATACTCCTGCCACGAAACAAGGTTGTTTTTTGCAGCCGAGATGCGGTTAAGTACAAAGTTGGGGTTGTACAATTTATCATCGAGGCTCATTTCTTTTAAAATGGCCCTCAAAACACTTTTGCTGTCGTCGGTATCGTAAATAGTAAAATTGCTGGGGTAACCAATTTTATCAGCCTCAACCCTTAATATTTTAGCGAAAACGGAGTGAAAGGTACCCATCCAAATATTTTTGGCATCGGGGCCTACAAGACTGTTGATACGCTCGCGCATTTCCTTGGCGGCCTTGTTGGTAAAAGTTAGTACCAGTATGTTAAAGGAATCGACCCCGTTACGGATGAGGTGTGCAACACGATAGGTAATAACCCTTGTTTTACCCGAACCTGCACCGGCAATAATCATTACCGGACCTTTAATTTGTTGTACTGCTGCCTGTTGCTCGGGGTTTAATCCCTGTAAATAATCCAAATTTTTATCCTCTTTTCTAACAGGCCGAAAATAAGGTTTTGAGGCGAGATCAGAAAAGGAAAACGATAAAGAAAACTAATTAAAATGGGAGTAAAGAATCAAGAACAAAGAGTCAGGAATCAAGTATTATCGGATTTTTTAAATAAACAAAAAGACCCGCTTTGAAAAAGCAGGTCTTTTTGTTACCTAATTCCGAAATCGAACTTCCGAAATTCGAAATATTTTTATTTGCCGTTCCAAACGTTGTTTTTACGGTCAACATCAGGAAGCTGATGATCTGGATCAAGCTCTAATGATTGGATAGCCGAGGTTGAAGGATACATAAATGTCCAAACAGCACCACGCTGCCAAATATTTACCGGCAGATTTATAGTTTCGGTTTTGCCGTTAGCCTGGGTGATTTTTAGGATAACAGGCATGGCTAATTTTTCTTTATTAACTAAAGTGATTAAAGAGCCGTTAGCAGCATCATCCTTTACATATTTTACTGACTGAATTGCCTGATCTAATTTCCAGGTAGTGAAGAACCACGGACGGAAGAACCAGTTTAGGTCTTCGCCTGATGCATCATTCATCGCCCTGAAAAAGTCATAAGGCAGCGGGTGTTTAAATGCCCAGTGTTTTACGTACTCGTTAAAAGCATAATCAAAACGCTCGGGGCCAAGCACTACATTGCGTAGCATGTCCAAGCCTAAAGATGTTTTTACATAATACTGTCCGTATTCGTTTTGTGCTTCAGAAGCAGTCATCAAAGGATCTTTCTCACTCATCATCATACGCGCAATTTGATTTGCCGGACGGTTTTTGCTTCTGAAATATTCGCCGTTATTGAATTTCTCGGTTGAATACTCGTTGATGAAAGTGTTAAAGCCTTCATCCATCCACATATATTTACGTTCGTTTGAGCCAACGATCATCGGGAACCAGTTGTGACCAATTTCGTGTGTAATATCGCCCCAAAGGCTGCCATTTTTTAAATTACTTAAGCAAAAGATAATGCCGGGGTATTCCATACCTAAAGCCACACCTGAAACACTAACAGCAGAATTCCATGGGTATTCAAAATATTCTTTTGAGTAGATTTCCATGCTGTTTTTTAAGTACTCGGTTGAGCGGCTCCATGAATCGACGCCAGAGCTTTCGATAGGGTAGGTACTCATCGCAATACCCTTACGGCCCGATGGGAAGTTAACCTTTGCCGCATCCCATATAAATGCTGTTGAAGCAGCCCATGATACATCGCGGGTGTTAAGCATTTTAAAATGCCAGGTTAAAGAACCTTTGTAAGGATGCGTTGCTGCCTGACTTACTTCTTCGGGCGTAATGATCATTACCGTTTTATCGCTTTTTCTGGCTTCTTCCAAACGGCTTTGTTGAGTTTTGCTCAATACCTGATCACCATTCTGCAAATCGCCTGATCCTACAACGGTCATGTTAGCGGGTGCGGTGATGTAATAATCATAATCGCCATAATCGCAATAGAATTCGCCTAAGCCCATGTAGGGCAGGGTGTTCCAGCCTTCAACATCATCGTACACACACATGCGTGGGTACCATTGTGCAATTTCGTAAACGTAACCTTCTTTAAATTTCTTGCGGCCCATGCGGTCGGCTCCGTAAAACGGAATAGAGAAACTGTAGTTAACTTTTACCTGTATTTTTTCACCTTTTGCGCCCATAGGGGTGGTTAAACGTACTTGCATACGGGCATCGCTGATAATTGGATCAACTTTGTAGGTTTGACCTTTGTAGGTAACAGATACTGATTCGATATGGTATCCGCCACGGCTGAAACCTTTTACGTCAAAACGGTCGCCGCCAATTGGGGTAGTTTCTGCGCCGCGCGAATCAGGTTTAAAAAGGTTTTGATCTAATTGCAGCCATAAATAATCCAAATTATCAGGGCTGTTGTTGGTATATGATATGGTTACCTCACCGGTAACAGTAGTATCTTGTGCGCCTTCGTTAAGGTTTGCCTTAATTGTGTAATCGGCACGGTTTTGCCAGTAGTGCTGGCCGGGTTGTCCGTTTGCCGAGCGGGTATCACCTGTAGTTGTTGGCCACGGGGTGGAATCGAAAACATCGAGATGGTTATATTTAATTGAATCGGCCTCTGACTGTGCAGACGCCGTGCTTGTCGTGATGAGGAGTAAACCCACGGCACTTAGTAAATAATTTAATTTTTTGAGCTTCATTTTTGTCAGTTAATATTTTACGCGGCAAATTAAGTAAATAAAATGCGGAATTGATAATTTGTAAGCGGGTTGGTACAAAAGAAGATAAAGGTAAACCGTTATAGGGCAAATGAACTTTGACTTTTAAGTAAAATAAAAGATTTAAGATTTTAATTGTATTTTTGTTTATATGCAATCTATCTTGATACAACCTGAAAACGCCGAACAATTAAAAACGGTAAAAGCTGTGCTCAAAGCATTAAAAGTACCATTTGAACCTCAATCCGGTAATTTACCTCTTCACATTTCAAAGAGCGTAGAGAAAAGTATAAATGAGTATGAAAGTGGGCAAACAATTTCTCTTCAGGAGTTTACAGAAAAGCATTTTTCCGGGGTCGCGCATTAAAAAATTAATTTATATTTTTGTTATATGGAGACAGTCATAATGCACCCCCGGAACAAGGAACAATTAGATGCTTTAAAAGCTATTGCTAAAGCGTTGAATGTTGCATTTGAGACGGAAAAAGAGTCTTCCTATGATCCCACGTTTGTAGCGGAGGTTCTACAAGGTGAAAAAGCTAAAAATAGCGGTAAGAAGGGTCTTAGGGTAGATGTGGAAAATCTATGGAAATAGATCTGTACGAGAAAGCTGAACGAGATTTTGAGTATTGGAAAAAATCTGGAAACAAAGCTATTCAAAAGAAAATACAAGAGCTTTTTATCGACATGAAAAAACATCCTTTTGAGGGTGTTGGTAAGCCGGAAGCTTTAAAATATGAACTTTCGGGAAAATGGTCAAGACGCATCAATCAAGAGCATCGTGTAATTTATGATGTTACCAATGATGTTATAAATGTATATTCTCTAAAAGGGCATTATTAAGCAACTAACCTTTGTTGTTTAATCTCAATTAATATTTTCCTTCCCTTTTGTAAAACTTTTATCACTTACAATTGATTTCAAATTAAATGGGTTTAATATTGCATTTTAGCCAGCCAATAATTTGTTATGAATCGTCTTGCCAATTCATCGTCCCCATACCTGCTGCAGCATGCCGGTAACCCCGTTAACTGGTATCCATGGGGTGCCGAAGCCCTGCAAAAAGCTAAGGACGAAAACAAACTGATTTTGGTAAGTATAGGCTATTCGGCCTGTCACTGGTGCCACGTAATGGAGCACGAGAGTTTTGAGGACGAACAGGTGGCAGCCGTAATGAATGAATATTTTGTTTGTATTAAGGTTGATCGTGAAGAACGACCCGATGTTGACCAGATTTACATGAGCGCCATTCAATTAATGAGTGGCCGTGGTGGATGGCCCCTCAATTGCATCTGCCTGCCTGATCAGCGGCCTATTTACGGCGGTACTTATTTTCGCAAAAACGATTGGACAAGCCTGCTTTTTAACCTGGCCGACTTTTATAAACAAAAGCCGCAGGAAGCCGAAGAATACGCGGTGCGATTAACAGAAGGTATAAAACAATATGAGTCGGTTGCATTTGTTATGGAACAGGCTGAGTATTCAATTACCGATCTGGAACTGATTATATCTAACTGGAAAAAATATTTTGATACAACAGAAGGCGGTTTTGGTTCTGCACCAAAATTCCCGGTGCCTAACAATTGGATAAGTTTAATGCGTGCCGCGCACCTGATGCAGGATGAACATATTACTAAAGCAGTAAAACTCACGCTCCACAAAATGGCCTTTGGCGGTATTTACGACCATATTGGTGGTGGCTTCGCCCGTTACTCGGTTGATAGCCGCTGGCACGTGCCGCATTTTGAAAAGATGCTGTATGATAATGCCCAGCTCATTAGCCTGTATGCCGAAGCCTATACCTGGCAGCCTGACGAACTTTATAAAAAAGTTGTAGACGATACCATCACTTTTACACTGCGCGAATTAACCTCGCCCGAATTTGGATTTTACTCGGCTCTTGACGCCGATAGTGAAGGTGTTGAGGGCAAATTTTATATTTTCACCAAGACAGAAATAGAAGCGATACTGGGCGACGATGCTGTATTATTCTGCATCTATTTTAACATCACCGATGAGGGCAATTGGGAAGAAGAAGCATCAAATGTATTGTTTAGAAAAGAAGGCGATGATGCTCTTGCACTTAAATTGGGTTTAACTGTTGTTATTCTCCTTGAAAAAATAGAAGCCGCCCGTAAAAAAGTATTTGATGCCCGATCTGCAAGGGTACGGCCGGGTTTGGATTATAAAATACTTGCATCATGGAACGGCCTAATGCTGAAAGGCCTTTGCGAAGCATACCGCGTTTTTAATAAACCAGAATATTTAGGTACCGCTTTAAAAAATGCAGACTTTATTTTAAACAATCTCTTAAATAAAGATGGAAGGTTAAGCAGGATTTACACGTCACCGGCCTCATCTAAATCGTCTCCGGAGGAGAGAACGTTGGAAAAAGGCGGTGAGACTGCTGTAGCCTTTTTGGATGATTATGCCAATATCATAGAGGCTTTAATAGCCTTGTATGAAGTTACTTTTGAAGAAAGATGGCTTCAACAGGCAAAAGAACTGGCTGATACCTCTATTGTTCATTATTATGATGAAGCCAACGGAATCTTTTTTTATACTGCCGATGATGATGAACAACTGATAGCCCGTAAATCCGAAATTATGGATAGCGTTACGCCTTCATCAAACTCATCAATGGCCCGGAATCTTAAAAAACTTGGTTTGTTTTTTGGGGATGAAAAGTACCTGCAAATTTCGGCTCAGTTATTACGGAATATTATGCCGCATTTAGGAAGTTATCCATCTTCGTACTCAAACTGGGTTACTTTATTGCAGGAAGAATTATTTGGAACCTATGAAGTTGCAATAACCGGACCTGATTTTGAAAATACCCGTAAGGAATTGGAAAATAATTACATCCCAAACAAAATAATGTTGGGAGGTAAAAAAGGAAGTTTACCTTTGCTGCAGGATAAGTTTGGAGCTGTTACACAAATATTTATTTGTAAAGATAAAACCTGCGGATTGCCTGCCCTTACAATTGCTGATGCATTAAAACAAATTGAAGGTGTTTGAGCTGGAACAAAACGGATTCATAAATTAAAAGAATCATCAATCCCTGCTCGGACGAAAAATTAACACAAAAAAATATTTAGAATGAAGATTAACCCACAACACGTAGTGTCATTAACTTACGATCTGTATGTTGACCAGGAAGACGGCTCTGAGGCTTTACAGGAAAGCGCAACCGTAGAACAACCGCTTACTTTCTTATACGGAGCAGGACAAATGCTTCCTAAATTTGAAGAAAATTTAAGCGCTCTTTCAACCGGCGATGCTTATGATTTCCGCTTATCTGCCGAAGATGCTTATGGCGAATATGATGAAGAAGCAGTAACTAACCTGCCTTTAGAAATGTTTAACGGTACCGATGTGCCCGAAATTGGCAGTATTTTGCCTTTACAGGATAATAATGGCAACCGTTTTCAGGGACAGGTAGTTTCAATTGCCGAAGATTCGATAATTGTTGACCTTAACCACCCTATGGCCGGCCAGGAGCTTCATTTTAAAGGTAACATCCTTAATGTACGCCCTGCTACTCCCGAAGAATTATCACATGGCCACGCTCATGGAGCTGATGGTCATCATGCACATTAATTTTATAGCTTCAGAGCCAAGAATTAAGAGCCAGGAATCAAGAGTTTTTTTGTTCTTGACTCTTGCTTCTTAAATGCCTTTTGTGTTTAGCTTGCTTATGGTAAGTTTAATGCAAAAGGCATTTTTATTTAGCAAAAGTCCACAGCATAAAGTAGTTGTTACAATTGGCTGCAATTCAAATCTTTTATTAAGATTTGGGCATTTAAAGGTTTGATGAAATGAATAATCACGAATTTAATACGGTAAAAGTATCTGATGGCACGGAGCTTGATTTATATGTTGCGGTTCCCGAAGGGGAGGGTAATTTTCCGGGACTTATTGTAATACAAGAGGCTTATGGTGTAAACCATCATATCCGCAATGTTTGCGAGCGTTTTTGTAAAGAAGGTTATGCGGTGGTATCGCCTGATATTTTTCATCGGACGATGCGTAGATTTGATGGGGTGTATGACGATTTTGCCACCGTTATGCCGCATTACCAGGCGGTAACCAACCAAACCCTTGCTGCTGACCTGCAAGCATGTTTTGACTGGTTTCAACAACAAGATAATGTTGTAAAGGATAAAATAGGAAGCGTGGGTTATTGCCTGGGCGGCCGCGTTTCTTTTTTGGCCAATACGGTACTTCCGTTATCGGCAGGTGTATCTTATTACGGTGGCCGATTAGATCAATTGGCTGGTGAAGCCGGTAAACTAAACGGCGATCATTTGTTTTTTTGGGGCGGTAAGGATGTGCACATCACACAGGATAAAGTTGATACAATAATAAACGCAGTAAAAGCAGCGGGTAAAAATTATACTTCGGTAACTATTTCATACGCCGACCATGCTTTCAGTTGTGATGAACGGCCAAACTATCATCCGCTTGCTGCCAAAGAGGCCTGGGCGCATACATTAGCATTTTTTGAAAACAGGTTGAGGTAAAGTTGAAGTAAAAAGGAAGAACCAGAGGTTAAGAGCATTGAATTTAGGTTCAAAGGTAGAAGCAGAGTTTTTACCTATTCATAACGCATCGACGCTTTTTTCTTCAATTAAAATCCAGCCTTCCATCAGCGGTAACATAACATTGGATGATGATGCGTGATATAATGGGCTCACCGTTTAGCGTGACAGGATAAAACTGCCTGTCTTCATCACTGAACAAATGAACATCAAGACTGAAAACCTGATTATAGTTGTATAATGCAGATAGGAGATGAACTTTATAGCCGGCCAGTTGCCCAAGTGGGGAAATCAATAGTTCAATATATGCATTAAAATAATCGGTGTTTATACCCATAGTATCAAAAGGTAGCTGAAAGGCGTTCAAATATGGAATAAAGCCATAATATATTCCTCCAATTTTTACCGGCCGGGTAACTGTATCTGTTGGCTGTAGTTTTACATCAATCATATAATGAAAATCGGCCATGGTGTCTACCTCCGATTCAAAAACTAACGCTTTTTTATCGTAATCATAAGTTTGAACCAGCAAACCATTGGGTTTATAGAAATGCCAGACACCAACTTTTTTATTATTAGCGTAGTTTCCTTTTACTATAGTGATTTTACGTTTAAAAAGGGCTGTATACGGACCTTCTTTGATAGTTTTATCGGTTTTGAGTACCCAAAACCTTTCCAACACCGAATCAGTAAGCCTGTTTTTCCTATCAACGGTTTCCTGAGCAGCGCATACATTTAAATAAAAAAGCGTTATCGCAAACAGAAATATATTTTTCACAAACTATGGTTTTAGGCAATATAACATAAGCGGAATAAAATTCAAAAAAATAAAATATCAGTCGCAAATGAGACCAGTTTTAATTTTGTAGACGGCAATTTGAACTTATTGGGGTAAATAATTTGTTAAGTTAAAATTAAGTACAGAAAAATTCATTCTGTTTAAATGTGTATTTAATTATTGGTTGTATTTGATTATCAGTTGTATATCTTTTATTTTCGATGATTTTACTTAAAATATAGTTTTTTAATTTTTTTTTAAAATGTTTTTTGTCACGATTAAGTAATTTAGTTTACCTTGTAAACGTTATCATTAAAGATAATGCAAACTAATTACCACCCTAATTAATGACTTTTTTAAAAACTGTGCTCGAACCGCCTACCTATGGCTGGAAAGATGAATCAGGTGAACTTTCAAAACCCTCCCCAAATCAAATTTTCAAAGAATTTTTTTCACGGCTAAACCTATTTAAAGACAAAAAGAACTGGTTGTCGTTTACAAGCTGGTTTTTGGTTGTATGCCTGGCACCTTTTCTGTTCTTGTTTATCTTTAAATATTTTTCGTTTACCGGATTGATACTTGCTTTTTTTTATAGCATGATTGTAATGGGTACGCATGGTACTATATGGCATCACCGCTATTGCACGCATCGGGCCTATAAATTCAAAAATAAATTCTGGCGTTTTTTCACCCAGAACCTTACTTTGAAAATTATTCCCGAAGAAATTTATGCCGTATCGCACCATGTACACCATGCGCTGTCTGATCAGCCCGGTGATCCTTATAATGCACAAGGTGGATTTTTATATTGTTTTTTAGCCGATGTAAATCATCAGCCTATAGCAAGAAATCTTAACGAAAGGGACTACAAGCGTTGTGTTGCGTTAATGGATCATACCGGTGTAACACCTAATACCTACAGCCAATACCAAAAATATGGTACAATAGCCAATCCTGTACGCACCATTTTAGGCATAATGCTTAACTGGGCTTTTTGGGCTTTAGTGTTTTACTTTATTGGCGGCCCCAGCTTGCTTTGCGCCATGTTTGGAGCAGCAGGTTTTTGGGCAGTAGGTGTGCGAACTTTTAATTACGAAGGACATGGTAAGGGAGAAGACAAGCGCCGCGAAGGAGTTGATTATAACCGCGAGGATATGTCGATAAACCAAATTTGGCCGGGTTATGTTGCAGGCGAATGGCATAACAACCATCATTTGTATCCTAATAGTGCCCGCTCTGGTTTTAAACCGTACCAATTAGATCTGGCCTGGTGCTATATCAAATTTATGAGCATTATTGGCGCCGTTAGTTCATATCGTGATTCAAAAAAACAATTTTTCCTTGAGTATTGTACGCCGTCTGTTTTAGAAAAACGGGTGTATATTAGTAATGAAGAGGTTGAACTTGTTGCTGAATAACAACGATAAAAAGAGTGCATCTATAAGCTATTTGTATAATTGATAAATAGCATACAAATATTTACAGCAACAAAGCCGCAGTAACCCTGCGGCTTTGTCGTTTTTACACAATTTATTTGGGTGAAAATTAATTGGAAAACAACTACATATTGTTACAATAACACTATTCTATTTACAAATGGAATTTTTACCTTAGTAAACCAATTTTAATCTTGATAACCAATTAAATCCGATGAGCAAAAAAATATTTTATTTGTTTTTATTGACTTGTGCTGGTTTTTTATCTGTCCCCAAAACAGAGGCACAAACTTCCGTTGGCATATTTGACGGACAAAATGATATAGGCCGTGTTAAGCACAAAGGAAGCGGCAGTTACGATAACAAATCGCAGGAGTACACCTTATCGGGCTCGGGAACAAACGTTTGGGCCAACCACGATGAATTCCGTTTTGTATGGAAAAAAATGAAAGGCGATTTTATACTGCGTACCAACGCCGCCTTCATAGGCAAAGGAGTTGAGGAACACCGCAAGTTTGGGTGGATGATTCGCACGTCGCTGGATACCGGTTCAAAACATATCAGCGCTGTAGTGCATGGCGCAGGGTTAACTTCATTGCAATACCGTAAAACTGTTGATGGTGTAACCGAAGAAAAGAAATTTGATTTAACCTCGGCAGATATTATTCAACTGGAAAGAAAAGGAAATACTTATACCATGTCTGTTGCCCGCCAAGGCGAGTTATTTGTATCGCAAGAGATAAGTGACGTTGACTTGGGTGATGATGTATATGTAGGCTTATTTATATGTGCCCATAATCCAGATGTGGTTGAAAAGGGCGTGTTTAATAATGTAAGGGTTGTAGTGCCTGCGGGTACTGATCTGGTGCCTTATAAGCAATACCTGGGTAGCAGTATTGAAATATTGGATCTGGAAACACAAAACAGCAGGGTGATCTATCAATCGCCAAAATCGTTACAGGCACCAAACTGGATGAAAGATGGTAAACACCTGCTTTATAACAGTGAAGGTTTGCTGTACACTTATGATCTTAAAACCAATACGCCTGCAGTATTAAACACCGGTTCGGCTACGCATAATAATAACGACCATGTACTTTCTTTTGACGGCAAATGGCTGGCTATAAGCAGCAGCGATGCTACCGGTAATTCAATAGGCTGGGTTTTACCCGCAACAGGTGGCGAACCGCGCCGTATGAACGAAATTGGTCCGTCATATATGCACGGCTGGTCGCCCGATGGTAAGTATATCGTATTTTGTGGATCAAGAAACAATGAATATGATGTTTACCGTATCCCATCAGCAGGTGGCCCTGAAGTTAGGTTAACAACCACGTCGGGATTGGATGATGGTCCGGAATATTCGCCGGATGGGCAGTATGTTTATTTTAACTCGGTGAGAAGTGGCTTAATGCAGGTATGGCGAATGAAAGCCGACGGCAGCGAGCAAACGCAAATTACCAATGACGATTACGATAACTGGTTCCCGCATATTTCGCCTGATGGCAAATGGATTGAATTTATAACCTTCTTTAAAAACGAAGTAGCTCCCGGCGACCATCCGTTTTACAAACATGTTTACCTTAGGGTGATGCCGGTTGGCGGGGGCCCAATTAAGGTTATAGCCTATCTTTATGGTGGGCAGGGCACCATCAACACACCATCGTGGTCGCCTGATAGTAAACATTTGGCTTTTGTAAGTAATAGCGCATTATTGTTCCCTTTATTTCCAATAGCAACTAACTAATTAATAAAAGATAAGCACATGAATTCATCACGTCGTAATTTTATAAAAACCAGCACATTAGTAGTTGCCGGGGCAGCTTTGTTACCCGATCATTTATTTGCTGCCGATCCGAAAAAGATTGAACGTTTAGGCATACAGCTTTATACAGTAAGAGATGCTATGGGCAAAGATCCATCGGGAACATTAAAGGCACTTTATGATGGCGGCGTTAGGCATGTTGAACATGCTAATTATATTGATCGTAAATTTTATGGCTATACCGCTAAGGAATTTAAAAAGCTTTTAGGTGATATTGATTTGCAAATGCCCAGCGGGCATACCGTAATGACAGCCAAAGATTGGGATACCGATAAAAAAGATTTTACCGATAAATGGAAATATACTATTGATGATGCTGCAGCGGTGGGCCAAAAATATGTGATAAGCCCCTGGCTTGACGAAAGCCTGCGTACCGATATTGACGGACTTAAACGTTTTATGGAGCAGTTTAACAAATGCGGCGAGCTGTGTAAAGCAAGCGGAATGAAGTTTGGCTATCATAATCACGATTTTGAGTTTATGACAAAAGTTGGCGATAGTAACCTGTACGATTTTATCCTTAACAATACCGATCCATCATTAGTTGCGCAGCAATTGGATATTGGTAATATGTATGGCACACCGGGCGGCGTAGCGCTGGATATACTGAATAAATATCCCGGCAGGTTTGAATTGATGCACGTTAAAGACGAAATTAAAGCCGCCACCAAAGGCGAAATGGGCGAAGGTTACGAAAGTACCATACTGGGTACCGGGTTGTTACCGGTGAAAGAGATCCTGAAACAAGCCCGCAAAAAGGGTGGAACCTCTCAGTTTATTATTGAACAGGAATCGTACCAGGGCAAAAATCCAATTGATTGTGTAAAAATTGACTTACAAATCATGAAAAAGTGGGGATATTAATAGTATTATTTTAACTTACAACCGCAATTAAGTACCACCAATAGATAAGATTTCCAGCGAATTAGAGTTATTAGACAAAGAGGCGATATAAACCGATTGACCTAAAAGGTAATGGCTCTGATACGATTAATAAATGTTAAACCTACATGATATTTTATTGTGTAATTAAATATTAAAATGAACAGGCGAGCAGTAATAAAAAATCTGGCTTTGGTTATGGGTGGGGCAATATTGCTTCCATCGTGTTTAAAAAAAACCAACGGCCCATCCATCGCGCTTAAGCACCTTAATCTCAATGCCGATCAGGAAACGATGATAGGTGATATCTGTGAAACTTTTATCCCCAAAACAACAACACCGGGGGCTAAGGATCTGAACCTGCATCTTTTTGCAATAAAAATGCTTGATGATTGCTATACAAAGAAAGACCAGAAGGCTATAATGGCCGGAATGGTTGAGTTTGATAGCATCGTTCAAAAGAAATACAGCAAGTCATTCAGTGAATTAGGCGTGAAAGATCGTGAGGCGGTATTACTTGGTATAGAAAGTGAAGGAAAAGCACATCACCAGCAGCCGGCGGGACGCAATACTAAGCCACAGAAAGGTGTAGATGCTAAACCGTTGGATGCTTTTTATTGGGCAATGAAACAACAAACACTGTTTGGATATACTACCTCTCAATATTTTATGACCAAGCAAATTGTTTACGAACTGGTTCCGGGCAGGTACAATGCGCATTTTCCGGTTAAAAATCTAAAGACAGCTTAAAAATGGCTAACTTAAATATCGACAGCGTTAAAGAACGCACTTTTGATGCTATTGTAATAGGCTCGGGCATGAGTGGTGGCTGGGCTGCTAAAGAACTTACGGGCAAAGGTTTAAAAACATTAATGCTTGAGCGTGGCCGCGATGTTAAGCACGTAAAAGATTATCCTACAACAAACCTGTATCCCTGGGAATTTCCGCATCACGGCGTTTTGCCAATGGATGTGCAGGAAGCTAACCCTATTATAAACAGGTGTTATGCCTTTGGCGAAGATGCGGCTCATTTTTTTGTGAAAGATGCGGAGCATCCTTACGTACAGGAAAAACCTTTCGACTGGATTCGTGGATACCAGGTGGGTGGTAAATCATTGATGTGGGCAAGGCAAACACAACGCTGGAGTGATTTTGATTACGAAGGCCCTGCAAGGGATGGTTTTGCCGTTGACTGGCCCATCCGCTATAAAGATATTGACCCATGGTATAGCTATGTGGAAAAATTTGCCGGTATATCTGGCAACCGCGATGGCATTGCTGAATTGCCCGATGGTGAGTTTTTACCCGCATATCCGTTAAATGATGTTGAAAGCTATTTCAGCAATCACGTAAAAAGCAATTATAAAAACAGGTATGTGATAAGTGCACGTTGTGCCCATTTATCAAAACCTAATCAAATTCATATTGATCAGGGGCGTACCCAGTGCCAAAACCGCACCCTTTGTCAGCGTGGCTGCCCGTTTGGGGGTTACTTTAGCGCTAATTCGTCAACTATTCCGTGGGCGTTACGGTCAGGCCATTTAACGTTAAGGCCTTTTTCGGTAGTGCAATCTATTATTTATGATGATAAACTGGGAAAAGCTACGGGCGTGCGTGTTGTTGATACCCAAACAAAAGAAGTGATTGAATATTATGCCCGCATTATTTTTGTGAATGCTGCGGCATTAAACACAACCCTGGTATTGCTTAACTCAACATCGAGCCGTTTCCCTAATGGGTTTGGTAATGATAGCGGTGTTTTAGGTAAGTACGTGGCTTTTCACAATTATTCGGCACATATAGGTGCTGAGTATGACGGTGGCTTTAAAGAATGGACTACCGATGGCCGCAACCCGGCAGGTGGTGGCTATATCCCGCGTTTCATAAATGTTTATAAACAGGAAACCGACTTTCTGCGTGGTTATGCCAGCGGATTTAGTGCCTACAGGTTTAAGCAGCATAGTTACGATGGTGTTGGTGCCAGCTTAAAAGAAGGTACGGTAAAAGGCGATCTTGGACCGTGGTATGTTGGATCGCACATGATGGGCGAGACCATCCCTAAAGAAAGTAACTACGTAAAACTGGATGCAACTAAAAAGGATGAGTGGGGTGTACCGTTGTTAAATATATCTGTTGATTATGACGACAACGATGAAAAGATGAAGAAGGACTATATTGAACAGCTTACAGAAATGTTTACTTCGGCGGGCTTTACCAATATTAAACCATCAGTTAATCATCAGGCACCAGGTTTGGATATTCATGAGATGGGTGGTGCAAGGATGGGCAACGATCCTAAAACATCTATCTTAAATAAATGGAACCAGGTACATGGGTGTAAAAATGTATTTGTTACCGATGGCGCCTGCATGACTTCAACATCATGCCAAAATCCGTCGCTCACTTACATGGCGCTAACAGCCCGTGCGGTTGATCACGCTTTTAGTGAAATGAATAAAGGTGAAATTTAGATTGCAGTTTTGGGTTTTTTATAAAAAAAATGTTAAAAACTGGTCTATTTTCTTGTATACAGGGAAAAGCTACATAAACATTTACAGAAAACGGTTTATACAAATTGATTGAAAAAATGCCCAAATAAGCTGTAAACCCATTATTGTGTTAAAAAAACACAATGGAATATTTGTTCAGAAATTTATTGTTCATACATTAGTCGGAGTAACCGATTATACAAATTTATTAACCTTTTATTATTAAATATATGTCTGCAAATACTTATGACGCCATTGTCATCGGTTCAGGGATTTCGGGTGGATGGGCCGCTAAGGAGCTAACCGAAAAAGGTCTGAAAACTATCATGCTGGAGCGTGGCCGAAACATCGAACACATTAAAGATTATGTTAACGCCAACAAGGCTCCGTGGGAATATGAGCATAGGGGAGGCCGCACGCAACAGATGATTAAGGATTATCCGGTACTTAAACGCGATTATCCTTTGAACGAAACTAACCTTGACTACTGGGTGAACGAAAAAGAGAGCCCTTATGTTGAGGTTAAGCGTTTTGATTGGTTTAGAGGCTACCACGTAGGCGGCCGCTCGTTAATGTGGGGCAGGCAATCATATCGCTGGGCTGATGTTGATTTTGAAGCCAATTTAAAAGATGGTATCGGTACCGACTGGCCTATCCGTTATAAGGACCTGGAGCAGTGGTATGGTTATGCTGAGAAATTTGCAGGTATATCAGGTAATAAAGATGGTTTATCAATTCTTCCTGACGGTGATTTTATGCCGCCAATGGAAATGAATGTGGTAGAGAAAGATGTAGCCAAGCGTTTTAAAGATCATTATAACGAAACCCGCGCCTTTATTATTGGCCGTACTGCTAATATTACTGTACCGCATTATGCGCGTACCAATTGCCAGTACCGTAATAAATGCTGGTTAGGTTGTCCGTTTGGTGCTTATTTCAGCACACAATCATCAACCCTACCTGCAGCTATGGCTACCGGTAATTTAACCGTTAGACCGTGGTCAATCGTTACTAAAATTTTATACGATAAGGATACTAAAAAGGCAAAAGGCGTTGAAGTTTTAGATGCTGAAACTAACCAGACCTATGAGTTTTATGCAAAAATAGTTTTCGTTAACGCATCAACCTTTAACAGCTCATGGATTTTAATGAACTCTGCAACTGATATCTGGCCTGATGGTTTAGGTAGCAGCAGCGGTGAGCTGGGTCATAACGTAATGGATCACCACTTAGGTGTGGGCGCATCGGGCGTTGTAGAAGGATTTGAAGATAAGTATTACTTCGGACGCCGGGCAAACGGTATATATATTCCGCGTTACCGGAACCTTAATGGTGAAAAACGTGATTACATCCGTGGCTTTGGCTACCAGGGTGGCGGCGGTCGCGAAGGATGGGGCCGTGATATTGCCGAAATGAACATTGGTGGTGCATTTAAAGATGCACTAACCGAACCAGGAAGCTGGACAATGGGCATTGGCGGTTTCGGTGAAACGTTACCATACCACGACAACAAGATCACCCTTGATAAAACAGTAAAAGATAAGTGGGGATTGCCTGTTTTAGCATTTGATGCCGAAATTAAGGACAACGAGAAGAAGATGAGGATTGACATGATAAACGACGCGAAGGAAATGCTCGAAGCAGCCGGCGTTAAAAATGTTAAAACCCATAACATGGAAGGCGTATTAGGCCGTGGAATCCACGAGATGGGTACAGCGCGGATGGGCCGCGATCCAAAAACATCAGTACTTAACGAGTGGAACCAGGTTTGGGATGCTAAAAACGTATTTATTACTGATGGTTCAGCAATGGCATCAACAGCATGTCAAAATCCATCGCTTACTTATATGGCGCTTACTGCACGTGCGGCAAATTACGCGGTTGAGCAGTTAAAGAAAAATAACATTTAACCGATTGAAATTATAAACCAATGACTGAAGAAAAACAGGACGATAAGAAACCGAGCCCTTCGCGGCGGGAGTTTTTAAAAACAGGTACTATTGCTGCGGCAAGCTTCATGATTGTTCCGCGCTTTGTTTTAGGTGGTAAAGGTTTTATAGCCCCAAGTGATCGTTTGCTTATTGCAAGTGTAGGTGTTGGCGGTAAAGGTGGCGATGATATTAATCATTTTGATAAAACAGGCAAAGCAGAAATCGCTTTTTTATGCGATGTTGACGATGCACGAGCCGCAAACTCTGTAAAAAAATTCCCGAAGGCGAAGTATTATAAAGACTGGCGGGAAATGTTTGAAAAAGAAGCAAAAAACTTTGATGCTGTTTCTGTTTCAACGCCCGATCATACACACGCAATAGTGGCTTATCATGCCATGCAGCTGGGTAAACACGTGTATGTGCAAAAACCATTAACGCATGATATTGCCGAAGCTCGTTTATTAACTGAGGCTGCAAAAAAATATAAGGTAGTTACCCAAATGGGTAATCAGGGTGCATCAAACGATGGTACCCGCCAACTGGCCGAATGGTATGATGCCGATATTATTGGTGATGTGCACACAGTATACTGCTGGACGAATCGCCCTGTTTGGCCGCAAGGCATCCAATGGCCAACTGCCAAAGCCGAAATCCCTACTACTTTGGATTGGGACCTTTGGTTAGGTACAGCGCCTAAAAAGGATTTTGTTGAAAATTTAGTGCCGTTTAACTGGCGTGGATGGTGGGATTACGGTACCGGTGCCCTTGGCGATATGGGTTGTCACCTGGTTGAAGCGCCATTCCGCGTGCTTGGTTTGCAATATGCCAAGGATGTACAGGCAAGCGTGGGTACGGTGTATGTAGGTGAGTTTAAACAAGGACGTTTCCCTGAAAGCTGCCCTCCATCGAGCCATATTACGTTAACTTTCCCTAAAACTGATAAAACCAAAGGCGATATTACCCTGCATTGGATGGATGGTGGCATACAGCCCGAAAGACCTGAAGAATTAGGCGCTAATGAGCGTTTTGGCGATGATGGTAACGGAACCTTATTCATCGGCACAAAAGGTAAAATGATGGCCAGCACTTATTCGTCTAACCCATTATTGTTGCCAACAAGCCGTACAACTGAAGTTAAAGTGCCTCAAACCATTGCCCGTGTTCCGGGACAGTCTGATGGGCACTACGGCCAATGGATAGAAGGTTGTTTGGCAGGCTATGGCAAAACTAAGTTAAGCTCGTCATTTGAAGTTGCCGGGCCTTTAACCGAAGCTTTATTAATGGCAAACCTTGCTGTTAGGGGACACGATCTTAAAGGCGGCCACATCAAAATGCTGTGGGATAATGATAAGATGCAGATAACTAATTTTGACGCCGTTAACCAATTTGTTAAACGCCAATACAGGGAAGGCTGGACGATATAAGTATGAGGGACTGAGTTAGTGAGTTGGTGAATATGTTTGTTGATTTTTTATATTTTTAATGCTATAATTGATCAATACTTATTCCAATAATTTACTCACTAAATCACAAGCCCGCTAATTCACCAATTCAATAATTTGACCAATTAAAATAAAATGAATAGAAGAGATGCCATAGGTAGAGTTGCCCTTTTAATGGGCGGTGCTGTTATAGGCGCCGAGTTCTTTATTTCGGGATGCAAATCAAACCCTAAACAAGTTAGTGAGCTGTTTGATGCAGATCATGTTGCTTTTTTAAATGAAGTTGCCGATACCATATTACCAACAACAAGTTCGCCGGGTGCAAAAGCAGCCAATGTGGGCCAGTTTATGGCTGTAATGGTGCGCGACTGCTATACCCCCGAAAACCAAAAAACATTTTTGGAAGGTATAGGCAAGCTTGACGATGCAAGTAAAAAACAGTTCAACAGTAAGTTTTTGGATTTAACTCCGCAGCAGCGTACCGATTTGCTGGTAGGGCTTGATAAAGAACAAAAAGACTTTACCAACCAACGCAACAAACAAATTGAAGGCGATAAACTGAAACATATTGACGATACTAAATACAAAGCACCTGAGTTGCCGAACCACTATTTCAGGATGATAAAAGAGCTTACTCTGTTAGGTTACTTTACATCAGAAACTGGCGCTACCAAGGCTTTGCGTTATATTGCAGTACCGGGTCATTATGATGGGAATGTACCTTACAAAAAAGGTGACAGGGCCTGGGCGACCTAAGATATTGCTAAAAATGAAAATTGTCATTGAGATCCGCCGATAGGCGGAGGGCAATCGCGAACTTTGCTGGCAAACATGTACAGTTCGCGATTGCTTCGTACCTCGCAATGACAATTTTTCTATTTAATCATCAACTCGCTAATTCAAAACAAAAATGAATAGAAGAGACGCCATCGGTAGAGTTGCCCTGATAATGGGAGGCGCTGTAATAGGAGCCGAATTTTTTATCTCGGGGTGTAAATCAACTTCTACGCAGGTTAGTGATTTGTTTAATGCTGATCATGTTGCCTTTTTAAATGAAGTTGCAGATACTATACTGCCCACAACCAGTTCGCCGGGGGCAAAAGCTGCCAATGTGGGTCAGTTTATGGCGGTGATGGTGCGCGATTGCTATACCCCGCAAGATCAGAAAACGTTTTTGGAAGGCGTTACAAAGCTTGATGATGCCAGCAAAAAACAGTTTAGCAGCAAGTTTTTAGATCTGACCCCAAAACAGCGTACCGATTTACTTGTTGCCCTTGACAAGGAGCAGCAGGAATTCACCGAGCAGCAAAATAAAGCAACGGATGCCGATATGGAAAAACATAAAGGCGATGCAAAATACGTACCTGCCGATATGCCGAATCATTATTTCAGAATGATAAAGGAATTAACTTTACTGGGGTATTTTACCTCGGAAGTTGGTGCCACAAAAGCCCTGCGCTATATAGAAACGCCCGGTCATTATGACGGGGATCTACCTTATAAAAAAGGTGACAAGGCCTGGGCTTTAGATGATTAAATAATAGACCATCCACCCAATCAATAATTCACAAACTCACTAACTCAAAAAATCACTAAATAAAAATATGGCTCACAGAAAGCTCCGCATGGGGATGATAGGAGGAGGCAAAGATGCTTTTATAGGCGCTATTCATAGAATTGCTGCCAATATGGATGGACAGATAGAACTTGTTTGCGGTGCGTTAAGCATGCACAAAGACATTGCTATTGAAAGCGGCCATATACTTTTTTTACCCGAAGAAAGGATCTATACCAGTTATGAAGAGATGATCAAAACCGAGCGTAACCTGCCGGCTGATAAACGGATGGATTTTGTAACTATTGTTACGCCAAACTTCGCGCACTTTGCCCCGGCAATGCTTGCTTTGGATAATGGCTTTAACGTGGTGATTGAAAAACCCATCACCCTTAATTTGGATGAAGCTAAACAATTAAGAAAGAAGCTGGAAGAAACCGGCTTAATGCTGTTGCTTACCCATACCTACTCGGGTTACCCGATGGTTAAAGAAGCAAAGCAGATTGTTAAAAGCGGCGCTTTAGGAAAAGTAAGAAAAATTTATGTTGAATATATACAAGGCTGGCTGAGCAAACTATCCGAAAGGGAAGGCAATGCACAGGCCGCCTGGCGTACAGATCCCACAAAATCGGGTAAAAGCGGTTGTATGGGCGATATTGGTACACATGCAGCACATTTGGCCGAATACATTTCGGGATTAAAAATAATCCAGTTAAATGCCTCATTAAATATTGTAGTTGAAGGCAGAATGCTTGATGATGACGGTGCTGTTTTATTGCGTTTTGAAGATAAAGCTACCGGTGTGCTAACCGCTACACAAGTGGCGGCAGGCGAAGAAAATGCGCTTAAAATCAGAGTGTATGGCGAAAACGGAAGTTTGGAATGGGCACAACAGGAGCCTAATACGCTTACCTTGAAATGGCTGGATAAACCTGCCCAAACAATAAGAGCAGGTGGCAACTATACCGACAGAGAATCTATCTACGCTACGCATAACACCCGTACACCGGGCGGTCACCCAGAGGGTTACCTGGAAGCATTTGGTAACTTGTACCGCAATTTTGCGCTGACATTACAAGCCAAACTGAATAACGAAACTCCAAAACCCGAATGGCTCGACTTTCCGGGTATTGAAGATGGCATCCGTGGCATGGCATTTATTGAAAATGTTGTCGCATCAAACCAAAGCAACGAAAAGTGGACGGATTATGTGATTTAGGAATGTGCAGATTAGTAGATGTGCAGATGCGTGGATGTGCAAATGTGAAGATGATAAGACTGGATTTGACTTTGCAAGATAATTCGATGATTCTGCGATCATACCACCAATGAACTAATAAACAAGTGAACCAATGAACGATTGAACAAATGACTACAATAAAAGGACCGGCAATATTTATAGCACAATTTATAGGCGATGAAGCGCCATTTAACAGTTTGGAGTCTATCTGTACCTGGGCTAAAGGCTTAGGATATAAAGGCGTACAGCTGCCCACGCTTGATGCACGTTTTATAGACCTGCAAAAAGCTGCCGAGAGTAAGACTTATGCTGATGAACTGAAAGGCAGGGTAAACGCCTGCGGTTTGGAAATTACAGAATTATCAACCCATTTACAGGGCCAACTGGTAGCCGTTAACCCGGTTTACGATCAGTTGTTTGACGGTTTTGCGCCCGAAGCTTATCGTAATAACCCAAAGGCAAGGCAGGAGTGGGCCGTTCAGCAATTGAAATATGCTGCAAAGGCATCGCAAAATTTAGGGCTTGATGCTTCGGTAACGTTTAGTGGTGCCTTGCTTTGGCCAATGGTATATCCGTGGCCGCAAAGGCCAGCCGGCATTGTTGAAACCGCATTTGACGAACTGGCTAAACGCTGGGAACCGATACTAAATGTTTATGAGGACTGTGGAATTGACCTTTGCTACGA
>OLKV01000084.1_pt1 | contig 39679 bp, 45 predicted proteins | sample 1604391 | NCBI WGS metagenome assembly OLKV01 (sample SAMEA104055711, study PRJEB20765) | soil metagenome | isolation source: soil | reverse complement strand
ATTATTTACTAACAACAGCAATTACGTTTGCTTAAGCTTGTTAATTTAACATCGTTAAACTGTTTAACAGTGTTAGTTTTCTGGGTGATGGGTTGGTTTTTTGTTTTCATGGCTTTATCTATTTAGTTTAACTACTTTTTTGAAGATCAGCGGCACGCTAAGCATCGTACACTGATTATTTAAGGCAAATCTTGATGTTTTAACAGGATGTTAAAACCCGCTTCTTGCTGTTTACAGCTTAATAATTTACCCCGATTGTATTAAAATTAATCTATTGATTACATTTACTTAACACTGTTAAATAAATTAACGATGTTTTATTTATGTTAAAAAATTTACACCTGAACGGCCCTCATAATAATCCCACCTATAGCATCTTTTAACACCAGACGGTTAATTTCGTCAGAAGATCCGCGGCTTAGGATGTTTATAGATATTAATCCGTGCACAACCGACCAAAAGGTATAATACTTTGTACAGATAGCATCAGAATCAAGATCATCAATTTGCATTAGCTCACCTATTACCTCACTAAAAAGATCATAAGGAATATTTGCTTCCGGAAGATTATTCACCAATTCGCATGAGCAATTGGTTGATACGCCGAACATTCCCTGGTAAAGCTCTCTATTAGCAAAGGCAAAGTTCCAGTACGCCAGCCACATCGATTCCAGCTGTTTTGCCGGCAGGCAGTGCTTATCGCGGGCCTCTTTCAAATCGCTAGCTAAAATCAGATATCCTTTTCGGGTAAGCTCAAGCAATATGGCTTCCTTGTTCGAAAAATATTCATAAATAATGGGCGCGGTATATTCAATCGCATCGGCAATTTTCCGCATGCTTAAAGCCTGCCATCCGTCTTCTTTTACAATATGAAGAGCAGCTTCCAGTATGTTAACCCTGGTTTCTTCTTTTAAGCGTAATATCCTGTCTTTACTTGCCACTGTACTTACGATATTAAATTATTTAACACCGTTAAGCAAATGTACAGCGTAATATTAATAACCGTATTCATTTTTGTGTCATATTCTGTTAAACTTAACAAGAGGCAAGATTTGAGACGCAAGAACCAAGAGCGGGGGAAACAAAAATTTGGAGTCAGGAATTATATGTTTATAGATAAAAAAAATATTTCTGTTGTTTTTTTTAGTCAAAATATTCATAAAAAAATCAGCGAGAGCAGGATTTGCAGGCTCGGCTCACCAATATTGGTATAGCAGTGCGAATGCCGAAAGTGCTTTGAAAATTGTTTGTTAATTTAAATTGGATGCTTGGATACACATATTTAAGGCACTCAAAATCAATATATTAATAATTTTTTTTTTTCATAATCGATGAATTGAGCAACGGTCACGGCACGTTTAGCCGGGCGGATAACATAAGAATTTATTTGCTTAAACAAATAAAAATGATCATTTTAGAGCTAATTATAAACTAACCTAAACCATCCAAAAAGCGACCATTTTCCGGAATTTTATTTTATTATGATGAGGCCCTTAAGATCGTCGTTAGTGATTTTTTTAATTACCATTGGAAATTTCGCACTTGCCCAGGTAAACAATAATGCCTCAAATAATTTATTAAAAAACCTATCGCAATTACCTGTACCAGAAAATGTCTCCTTACATTTTGACAAACCTTATTATGCTGCGGGTGATACAATTTATTTCAAGTGTTATGTTACGATGGGCGATCGGCATAAGTTAACAAACATAAGCAGTGTGCTTCATGTCGACCTTATAAACACGAAAGATGCAATTGATAAATCAATAAAATTGCAGTTGGTGGATGGAGTCGCCTGGGGCGATTTTGCTCTTGGCGATTCATTGCCGAAAGGAAAGTACCGCATAATGGCATATACGCAATGGATGCGTAATGGAGGCAATTATTTTGATCAAACCTTGCCAATAGGTTCTATCATTAGCGATAACAACATATCTGCAAAAAATAGTGCTTCAACAATTGCCGAGGCTGATTTACAATTCTTCCCGGAAGGAGGCGAGCTCATTGAAGGTATTACTTCAAAATTGGCTTTTAAAGTAATTGGCTTCAATGGTTTAGGGATTGAAGTAAATGGCGTAATAAAGGATAACAACGGCCAGCAGGTTACAAAATTTGCATCAACACATTTGGGCATGGGATATGTGAATTTCAAACCCGAAGAAGGAAAAAGTTATAAAGCTATAGTTAAATATAGTAATGGAGTTGTAACCACAATTGATTTGCCTTTGGCCAAACATAGTGGAATATCATTATCTATCAATAACGATTCGCTACCCAAGGCTTCAGTAAGGATAAGTACAAACGAAGTCTTTTTTAAAGAAAATAAAAATAAAAACTATTATCTCCTTATTTATTCAGGCGGAACGGCCATAACTGTCAACTTCAAACTGGACAGTACTCTTATATTGCTTAATATTTTGAAGCGGCATCTTCATACAGGGGTTACAAGAATCACCCTTTTTTCGCAAGACAACGAACCGCTTTGCGAACGTTTAATATTTGTGCAGAATTATGACCAGTTAAAAATTGATATAAGCAGCGAAAAAACGATATATGCACCAAGGGAACATGTTAATATAAGGCTTAAGGCTGTTAACAGAGTCGGTTTAGCCGCAACTGGCCATTTTTCAGTTTCGGTTATAGATGAAAGTAAGGTTTCTGTTGATGAAGAATCTGAGAATACTATTTTGACAGATTTACTATTAACATCGGAGTTAACCGGTTACATCGAGAAACCCAATTATTATTTTTTAAATATCAACCCAAAAACCGCTGCTGATCTCGATCTGGTTATGTTGACACACGGCTATAGAAAGTTTGAATGGAAACAAATTTTGAGTAGTGATTTTCTGCCTGTTAAGTGGCAACCCGAAACTGGCTTACAAATAAATGGGATTGCAAAGAGTTTATTTGGAAGACCTTTAAAAAATGGTGCCGTTTCGTTAATAGCGATGAAAAACAATGGTTTTCTTTCAGTAAAGACAGATAGTATAGGTCACTTCGGTTTCCGTAACCTCACCTTTTTTGACAGCACTCAATTCGTTTTGCAGGCTGCAAATGCCCGGGGGAAAAATCTTACCAAAATTATTTACCGTGAAGAAGTTGCAGAACCATTGGTAAATAAGTCACTAGTTTTCAATAATGACGTAAATCAATTCATGCCGGATTATTTAAAAAACAAGGAAAAGGAACAGGAAGAATTGAACAGGTTGGGATTGGGCCGCGGAAGGATGCTTAGGGAAGTAAAAATCAGGGACAAAAGACTTGACGATAATTACCGGACATTAAGCCTCGCAGGAGCCGGATTTGCCGACCAGGTGATGCATAGCAAGGAGATTGAAGAAATTCAAGGGCCTTTAGCTACAAGTTTGAATGGGAGGTTGCATAGTATTACATTTTTCACTATGAATGGCAAGGTATCAGCGCTTTATATGCAGCGCTCTATGCTTATTGTGATAGATGGTGTTGAAGGTGGGGATATTAGCAGTTTAAATGCAAACGAAGTTGAAACAGTTGAAGTTCTAAGATCCGCTAATAGCAGTATATATGGCATGTCTGGTGGTAATGGTGTGATAATAATAACAACTAAACAAGGAGGCGTTGATCCAAAGGACATACAATCTTTTGGCGTTTTACCAATTAATATTGTAGGTTATTACAAGCCCCGCGAGTTTTATTCTCCAAAATATACCGCCACTTCAGCAAATACAATATCCGATTTACGTTCCACAATTTTTTGGAAACCAGAATTGCCTACAGACAAAAATGGAAGTGCAACCTTCGATTACTTTAATGCGGGCTGTCCGGGTACTTACCGGATTGAGATTGAAGGGATTGATAAAAATGGCAATCTGGGTGAACAGGTTTATCGTTATAAAGTGGAATGAATTAGCAAAAGAACAGAAGTATTTACTGTAGTATCTCCTATTTCAAGTAGCCCCTTTTAAGCAGCATAGCAGCGGCCGGAAATGTCAGAGGTAATGTCTCCCCCGCCTGTCCAAGCGTGCCGCTTTAGCTTTTAGCGGTGGCGCAAGGATAGGACTTTAACTTCGCACTTCTTTAGCTCCCACCCTGCTTGCGTCGCCCCTAAAACAGCACGTGGTTGGAGGCGGAAGAATGAACCCAGCGTAAAAGGGGTTTATACTCTTGCCTGGGACAGTAATTTGCCTTTTTTTGTACCAAAGTATGTCTTTTTGTGTCATGCTTTTATGGGACGGGATGTGTGGTGGAGAGCAAAGCTTTAAAACCGGCTGTTATTCAACTTCTGCATAATTTTCAACTACGTAACTGCCCCAATTTGAAATAGATTGTAATAAGGGGATTAACGTCTTCCCGAAATCCGTTAGCGTATACTCAACCCGTAACGGCGGTTTTGAATTAAATACTTGTTTTTGGATCACGCCATCTTCTTCCAGATTTTTTAATAGCAGACTTAAAGTTCGCTCCGTTACACTGTTCATTCTCTTCTGTAATTCATTGTAACGCATCGCGCCATCAATCAAATAATATAAAATGACAGATTTCCATTTACCACCGATCATCCCCATCGTAACACTTGTACAACACGGGAAATTTTTACCTTTTATCCGATACATCCTTTAATATAATAAAAAACTTAAACTATCCTTTTTGACCGTTATTTCAAAAGACCTAAACTAAGTATAGTTTTGTTGAAATAATAAACACAATGACAAAAAAGCTAAGTACAAATAAATTAGTAACCGTATTCGGGGCCTATGGGCACACCGGGAAATTTGTGGTGTCAGAATTGGTGAAACGGGGATACACACCTATACTTTCAGGACGAAGCAACGATAAGCTGAAGGCGTTTGGTACCGGTTATCCCGACCTGGAAATACGCCCCGCGTCAATTGATGATCCAAATTCGCTGGACAATGCTTTAGAAGGGGCTATAGCAGTAATTAATTGTGCCGGACCTTTTTTAGATACTGCAACACCTCTTATCGAAGCCGCATTACGCAAAGGCGTTCACTATTTGGATGTGACGGCAGAACAGCCATCAGTAATTGCAACCTACGAAAGATTTAGCAAAGCGGCATTGGATAAGGGAATTGTAATAATGCCTGCTATGGCATTCTATGGCGGATTAGCCGACCTGCTGGCCACAGCCGCTATGGGGGACTGGGTTACCGCCGATTCTATAAATATTGGTATCGCGCTTAATAGCTGGATGCCAACCGTTGGAACCCGATTGACAGGCGAACGCAATAATAGCCGTCGTTTAGTTTTTTCAAATAAAGCATTAACTTTTATTTCAGATCCGCCACGGGTCCGGGAATGGCAATCTCCCGAACCATTCGGATTACAAGATGTTGTAGATCTTCCATTTTCTGAAATCATTACCATATCAAAACATTTAGATGTAAATGAGATCAACACTTGTATAAATCTTACGCCGATAAAAGATATTCGCAACAGCGATACTCCACCGCCAGAGGCGACAGATGATAGCTGGCGCTCTTCTCAGATTTTCTTGATGGAGGCAGAAGTTCGTTCGGGAGACAAACTGCGTACGGGAATGGCAACTGGTCGTGACATTTACGCTATAACGGCCCCACTCATTGTAGAAGCAACAATAAGAATTGCGGAAGGGCTGATTAAAAAGGAAGGTGTTGTTTCCGCAGCTGAAGCTTTTGATGCTACGGATTTTCTAAAATCAATGTCGCCAGAGCACCTCGTAATCGATATTCGAACCAGCTAAACCAGCTTTAATTCCTGCTATATACAGGCAAAGCAGTATGTTTTAAACGCCGCCTTTTGGTAACAGCGCGGCGGCTGTATGGGCGAAAAACCCAAATTAGAAATGAAGAACCTTGCAGTCGCCGTTGAAGCGTAAAATAATTATTAATGTATTCAAAAGTCTTTTTTATAATATAATTCTTTAGCAAAAATATATAACCTTAGCTGCTATGTTTTCGTATAAATTAGAAACAAGTTAACCTATTAACCTTTGGTTAAGTGTTGTGTCTAATATTATTTAATGAAAAAAGTAATTATTGCCTTAACAGCAACGGTATTAATTGCCACTGCTGCAATAAGTATAGCCCACTACTACTCTGTGAAAATTCTTTCGGCCAGCAGGGCCTACACAAATTTTGAATCGCAGTATTCAAACGGCGGAAAGGATGCTTCCAGACACCTGATGAGTTATATCTATTCGCATAATGAATTAGATTATTTGTTATTTAAAAATGATATCAGCATACCCAGGGGCGATAGTATTGCAAGAGAAGCACTTACTACTGGCAAAGATATCAAATTAGCCCGTTTAGGTTTTTTAATGGCGGGCAACCATCCCGACGATTTGCCGGATCTGATATGGTTTTTCCACCGGTTTAAAAATGTAAAGTTCTTTGAAACGGCCATCCAAACGTGGCAGCAAGCAGATATGGAAGTGGCGCGGTTAAGCGCCATAGGTGCATTGGCCCACAAAAACATCCATTCAGGTAAGTCGATTGACAAAGCAGCGCTTATTTATCAGATCAATACAACATCAGACAGGCTTAACGTTAGGGAACAGAATTTTTCGGCCGTACTTGGGGCGAGTGCACGGTTGGTTGATCATGATGTGTTTTTTTCCGATGTGGTGATCTCAACCATCATCCTTGCGTGTACAGCTTTATTGGCAGGTATAATGCTCAGGAAGCTCCACACCTCAAACCAGGTAATTATGGAACAAAACCTTACACTTAAGAATATGAACACCCGGATAAATAAGTTTGCCTATTCAGTAACGCATGATTTACGGGCGCCATTATCCTCACTAACTGGGTTGGTTTCTGTTTTGGAGCGCGAAAAGGACATCACCAAGATTTCTGACTATACAGACATGATGAAAGAAAGCATCCTTTTACAGGATAAATATATTCATGATGCTTTGCAGACCATGCGCGATGACAAGGAAAAGAAAGCAGAAGTTTGTAACTTAGGTGATATTTTGAATGACGTGATCAGTCAGAACAGCTTTTTTGCTGAAGGCAAAAAGGTGAAATTTTTAAACGAACTGGAAGTTTGGGAACTGAAGTGTAACGTTACCGAATTGAAAGTTGTATTTAACAACCTGATATCAAACGCCATAAAATATTCAGACTTTAATAAGCCTGAGCAATGGATCAAAGTAAAGTCGTATCATGATGATCATCATTGTGTTATTGAAATTGAGGACAATGGACTGGGAATAAAACCAGAGCAGAGTAATCGTATTTTTAATAAATACTTCAAATCGGGTGCTAACTCAAAAAGTATGGGCCTTGGTCTGTATTTTACCAAGCAAGCGATAAACGAAATGAATGGCACCATAGCGGTAAAATCATTATTAGGTAGCGGTACGGCATTTATTGTATCACTGCCGTTGTAAGTTAAAATATTTAGTAGATGAATAATTGGCTTCATAATAGTAGCAGAAACCCGGAAGGCTAATATTAATGCGATCACTTCTTCACCGGCTCAATAAAAATCTGCTTAATTCGCGGAAATTCGCGCTTTATTGTTTTAGTGACCCTTTCAATAGCGTCAGTGACCTGCCCGGTAGTGAGGTCATCTTTAAAAACAGCATTTAATTGCAGTAAAATCTCCTCGGGGGCCATATACATACTGAAGTGTTTTTTTACTTTTAGTATAGCAGAATCAGCTTCGGTAAGTGTTACTATTTTGCGCAGGGTTTTGCGGCTGGTTGTTTCACCCATCAACAAACTTTTACTTTCGCGAACCAACAAAGCTGATATTGTTATCAATATCACCCCAATTAAAATGGATGCAACGCCATCATAATAGGGATTGTGAAATAATCGACCCAAAAACACACCTGAAAACGCTATTACCAACCCCAACAGATCGCCTATATCACCAAGCATAACAATAAACACGGACGGATCTTTACTTTCGGTAACTGCTTTCCAAAACGAGGTGTGCCCGCGCTGCCGGTTAAACGCTTTTATAGCCGAAACAAGCGAAACAATTGTAAACAGAAAGGCTATTCCTAAAACACTGTAGCTCCATGCCGGGTCGCCTTCAAAAGCAGGCCGGGTAAATCTTATAAACCCTTCGTAAAAAGAAATGCAACCACCAACCAGAAAAATAATCAAAGATACAATGAACGACCAGAAATATAGTTCTTTGCCATAGCCAAAAGGTCGTTCCAGATCAGGCTTTCGGCCGCTTGTTTTTATCCCCCATATCAGTAATAATTGGCTGATGGCATCAATTACAGAGTGAATACCTTCTGATACCATTGATGAACTGCCGGTAAACGCAGCTGCTGTGAACTTAGAAATAGCAATCAGAACATCTACCGCCAAAGAAATATAAATAAACAGCCTCGATTTCATTCCTTGTCTTTTAACATTCTTAGAAGCAATAAGTTGGCCATAATCCAATTATACATCAACCAACTTAAAATAGCTATAAAAGAAACTTAAAAAATCATTCTGGATTAAAAGGAATCACAACCAAAAAACATTACTCCTCTCCAACAAAAAACTTAGTATTAAAATTCACTAAAAACAGTTCGCTGGTGGCCCGGGTGCAGGCGGTATAAAACCAGCGTAAAAAATCGGTATTCACCATTTCATCGGTCAGGTAGCCCTGGTCAACAAAAACAGCATCCCACTGACCTCCCTGCGCCTTGTGGCAGGTAATAGCGTAAGCAAACTTTATTTGTAAAGCGTTGTAGTATGGGTTCAGCTTCAATTCGTTCCATTTGGCGCGTTTGTTGGGGATATGGTCATAATCCTTCATCACTTCCAGGTAAAACCTTTTCTGATCATCTGGCGGCAAAGCAGGCGCTTCGGTATAAAGCGTATCCAATAATATTTTGCAATCCAGTACAGGGTCTTCGGCGTAATCTATAAATTCAAGCTGTACATCGGCAAATCTGAAACCGTACATATCCTCAAACCTCCGTACCTTTTTAATACGGGCAATATCGCCATTGGCTATAAAGCCAGTGCTACCTTCTTCCTGCTCCTGCAGCCAGAAATAGTTGTTTTTTACCACCATTATCTGGTCGCCGCCAGTTAGTTCTTCCTCCCGGTATAATATCCGCCCGCGAATTTGCCGGTTATAGGCATTTGCGTTTTTGTTTGATCGACAGATAATCAGCGTATTATCGTTACCGTATTTGCTATAGGCATAGTTAAGCCCTTCTTCCAGCATATCGCCCCCCATACGATACATGTCTTTATACCCTTTGGTGACTATCTGGGGCATTTTTTCTTTTTTTCTGCGGATAATATCCCGCACGCGGGTAACATTAAACAATATGCCCGAATCCTTTTGCTGGCGCAAAACATCCGTAAGCTCGAAACCAAAAACAGTCAAGCCAAATTTATCCTTTATCAGTTTTCCGTCAAGCGCAGGGCTATCTTCTGATCCGACAGGAGGCAACTGGGCAGTATCTCCCACCAACATCAATTTGCAGTTTTTGGTATTGTAAACGTAATTAATCAGATCATATAACAACGATGCCCGGTGATTAATGCCTACATCATCCGAAATCATGGAAGCTTCATCCACAATAAACAGAGTGTTTTCGGCCAAATTATCGCCCAATAAAAAACCTTCATCAACATTTACAGCTGATTTTTTACGGTAGATCCGTTTGTGTATGGTGAAAGCCTTGCGGCCCGAATAAGCGGTTATTACCTTGGCTGCCCGCCCTGTAGGTGCCAGCAAAACATATTTAAAGTTATAATTACGCAAAGCCTTTACCAGGGCTCCAAGCACGGTTGTTTTACCGGTACCGGCATAGCCACGCAGTATAAAACATTCGTCGCCATCGTCGCTCACCAAAAAATCATGCAGCTTGCCGAATAATTCCAGTTGCTGCGGAGTTGGCTCATGAGGAAAAGCTTTTTGAATATGATCTGCTGTCACGGTTAAGAGTATGCAGTAAATTTACAATAAATTAATGAGTACCTTATAGTGATGATTAACAGGCTATTTTTTAATACAAAATGGTAACAATTGAAACGTTAATATACTTTTGCGTTTTTCGTTTGAACCGAGCTTAGGATTTATATGGCAAAAAATATTACTTTTGTGTACCTGCATGAGCGATCAAAATAATAATTATACCGATAGTAGCTTTGGCCTTTACCAGGCCTACAGTTATACTTTATTGATACAGGTTGAAGCAACATCATTTAATTATGCAGTTGTACACCAAAACCGTCTGGTGGCATCGGCCGAAGGTTGTGAACTTGATGAGCTTGCTCACCCCAAGCAATTAAGTGATTTATTAACCGGTACATACAAAAAAGTTATCATTGGTTTACCTGCAACGGGTCTGACCCTTTTACCCAAAAGCCTGTTTAGCGAAGAGCAAGTTGCCGACTTTGCCCGCTTTCTGGATGTTAAAGAAACTGAAAAAGTTTTTGCCCAAAACCTCGACGACAAAAACATAATTATTTATAAAACGGCTGACTATATTACCGAAGTTGTAGAAAGGTACAACCTGCAAAATACGGTTTATACTGCCGAAGGGTGGATAAAAGCGATTGCTAAAAGCAGTCCGTTAAACAGTAATTTATACCTTGAAATTGGTAAAGATACGGTGCAGTTTTTAAACTTCACATCGGGCGATCTTCGTTTCTACAACACCTTTGAATTTAAAAATGCCGACGAATTGGTTTACTTTACCACTTTTGTTGCGCAGGAACTTGAGTTGCAGTCGCAGCAGGTAACGCTTGTTTTGAGCGGAGACGTTGCCGTTGGCGATAAGAACATGAGCAAGCTAACTGATTTTTATCCGAAAATTGAAATAAACGGACTTAAGGGCATTGAATTGCCGGCTCAAATTACTTCACATAATTTTTTGGCTCTTGCCGCTTTATCGTTATGCGGATCATCGGAGGAACATTAAGAGGACTAAGGCTTAACCCGCCAAAAAATTTACCTGTACGCCCTACAACTGATCTGGCGAAGGAAGCCTTGTTTAACATTCTGCAAAATCAAATTGAATTTGAGGATATTAAAGTCCTCGATCTGTTTAGCGGAACCGGTAATATATCAATGGAATTTGCCTCGCGTGGTGCCGCACAAGTGGTTTCTATTGATCGTAGCATCCATTGTGTAAACTATCTTAAAGACACAGCCCGTCAGCATAAATTGGATAATATAAAGGTTTATAAGGATGATATTTTTAAATACCTGCAAATAGAAACCGAACAATTTGACCTCATATTTGCCGATCCGCCTTATGATCTTAACCGGATTCCCGAAATACCAGGGCTAATTTTTGATAAAAACCTGTTGCTACCCGGCGGTTTATTAATAGTTGAACATCAATCGCTCCAAAACTTAAGCAATCATCCAGCATTTTCCGAGCAACGCAAATACGGGCACTCTTCTTTTTCATTTTTTAAAGCCGCTGAGCTTATTTAGTATTTAAGATTATTATCCCTTTTTCTTCTAATCCTTTAAGCTTATCGGGACCCGCATCGGTAATAATGGCGTTAATCAAATTCAGATTTGCAAATTTTAAATAGGCTTCCTTGCCAATTTTGCTCGCATCGCATAACATATAAGTATAAGCGCTATTATTGGCAAATGCAGTTGTAATGGAAGCCTCTTTCTCGCTGCCGGCAAAAAGTCCATTCTCCGAAATTCCATCAACCCCTAAAAATGCTTTTGAAGCCCTGTATTTGGAAATGTGATCATTACCCATACTTCCATGTACGGCCTGCCTATCGGCATCATACTCGCCGCCGATGATATTTATGGACACCTGGCTGTTTTGCAACTCATAAACTACGGGCAGGGAATTGGTGATAATTTTTATTTTTTTGTTTTTGATAAACTGGCACAGGCGAAAAACAGTACTTCCGCAGTCCATAAAAACAATATCTCCATCCTGTATCTGGGAGGCTGCGGCACGGCAAATATTGTCCTTTGCAACTATATTTTGCGCAGCTTTATTTACAAAATCGTGTGGTTTATTAAGCGGATCATTTCTCATTGCTCCGCCGTGCGTACGGTAAAGCATCCCGTCGGCAGCCATTTGGTTCAAATCACGGCGCGCTGTAATCTCTGATATATTTAGACTGATGGCAAGTTGCTTAATGTCAACTTCGCCATGCCTGTTTAATTCTTCAATTATTTTTTGCTTTCTTTTTTGAAAGTTCATAGTAATAATCTAAATTCGATCAATAATAATCAATACCAATCAAATATAATCATTTTAATAATGAATAATGTTAAAATACTCCAAACTGAAATCCTGTCAAACAATTGGTACACTTTAAAAAAAGTATCCTTTGAGTTTACCCAAAAGGATGGCACTACTATTTTGCAGCACCGTGAAGCTTACGACCGTGGCAATGGCGCAACTATTTTATTGTACAATAAAGAGCATGCATCAGTAATACTAACCAAACAATTCAGGTTACCAACTTATATTAATGGAAACTCTACAGGGCTTTTAATTGAATGCTGCGCTGGTTTGTTAGATAAAGACAACCCTGAAGATTGCATCAGAAGAGAAACGGAAGAAGAAACCGGTTATAAGATAACCGAAGTAAAAAAAGTTTTTGAAGCTTACATGTCGCCGGGTTCCGTTACCGAGTTTTTATATTTTTTTGTTGCCGAATACAGCAAAGCGATGAAAGTTAGTGTGGGCGGCGGAGCCCATGACGAGGACGAAAACATTGAAGTTCTTGAATTACCTTTCACCAATGCAATAGAAATGATAAAAAGCGGCGAAATAAAGGATGGCAAAACGATAATGCTTTTACAATACGCCCAACTTAATGGCCTTTTATAAAAACATGTAAAAATCAATTGTTAATAGGACAATATTAATTGAGCGATATTAAATAATGATTTATAAATTTGTATACTTAATTTACCAGCAAGCTAATGAAAATTGCGCTCTTCCCCGGTTCGTTTGATCCTGTAACCAAAGCCCATGTTGATATTGTTAAACGCTCTGTAAGCCTGTTTGATAAGGTTTATATCGGTATTGGCGTTAATAGCACCAAGGCAGGCTTTTTAAGTGTTGAAACCCGCGAGCAAATGCTAAGAGCAGTTTTTAAGCACGACGAACGCATACACGTAGTTGCGTATGAAGGGCTAACAGTTAATTTCTGTAAAAGTATTGGGGCAAGTTATATGATCAGGGGCATCCGTACTGTATCAGATTTTGAATATGAAAAAGCCATCGCGCAGATGAATCACTCGCTAGTGCCCGAAATTGAAAGTATTTTCATAGTAAGTAAGCCCGGCTACTCTAGCATAAGCTCAAGCATCGTTCGCGAAATTATGCGTTACAACGGCGATGTAAGCCAGTTTATTCCTAATGAAGCAATGGCTTATTTATAATCAGATCTTCTTTAACCAATACATCCATTATTGAGGGGAAAGTATTTTTTACAATGGGCTCAATATGCCCTTTTTTAAACCAGCGCACATCTGTTATACCTTCTTCAACCTGGGGCTTTAATTTATTTTGCCCTTTGCAGCTCATATTAAACCAATGTGTTTTCTTTAAAACCACTTCACCTTTATAAATATAAACATGGTAGGTTTTGCAGATTTTTTCTCCAAGTTTACTAACTTTAATACCGCATTCCTCTTCAACCTCACGCACGGCAGCATCTTTTACTTTTTCATATTTCTCTACCTTACCTTTCGGCAAATCCCATTTACCATTGCGGTAAATAAACAGGTGCGAATTATTTTCGTTTTTCACCAAACCACCGGCAGCTTTTATAAGAGTAACACTGCGGCCCACTCCTTTTAAAAAAGCCTTTGCATCATCACAAAGCACATAAAAGTATTTCTTTTTATGATTTAACACCCAGGTATAGATCACTTTCAGATCAAATACATCGGCATCAATCCGCTCGTACTCATCAAATTTTTGAGGAGCAGATTCAGTTAAAAGGATAACTTTTTCATTAATATAAATTCTGTATTTTTGGGCCATGATTAATAATACTGAGATAGAACAACAGGTAGCGGAATTTTTGTTGCAAATTAAAGCAATAAAATTACAACCCACTAATCCTTTTACATGGGCTTCGGGCTGGAAATCTCCAATTTATTGCGATAATCGTATTACGCTTTCTCATCCTACTATCCGCACATACATAAGGCAGCAATTAACCAGGCTTATACAGGAAGTATTTGGCCCCGTAGGTTGTATTGCGGGCGTTGCAACAGCGGGCATACCGCAAGGTGTGTTGATAGCACAGGAGCTGGGTTTACCTTTTATTTATGTACGTGCAAAACCTAAAGATCACGGTACCGGCAATTTAATTGAAGGCGACGTGTTAACAGGCAAACGTGTTGTAGTTGTTGAAGACCTTATATCAACCGGAAAAAGCAGCTTGCAAGCTGTTGAAGCTTTGCGCAGTGCCGATTATGACGTAGCAGGCTTGGTAGCCATATTCAGCTATGGATTTGATGTAGCAACAGATAATTTCAAACAAGCAAACTGTCCTTTTGTAACCTTATCTAATTATACCGCCCTGTTAAAGTACGCAAGCGAAAATCAATATATTTTGCCTGATGACGTTGAAGTATTAAAACAATGGCGCGAAGATCCTTCAGCGTGGGGGAAATAATCAGTTTGTTTCGGCAGTATTCAGTTGGCAAAGCTTTAGCGGCTAACGCAACTGAATATTCTATTTTTTCTCTCAATATCTAATCACTAACCTCCAGTCTCTCTAATGACAATTTTTGAAAGCAAGGTAACTATAAACCAACCTGTAAATAAAATTTATACTTTTTTGGCTGATCTGAACAACCATCAGGTGCTAATGCCCGATAACATTCAGCAATGGACATCGACGTATGATGCCGCTAATTTCAGCATACCAAACATGGCTAAGCTGAGCTTAAAAGTTGAAAGCCGGGAAGAAAATAGGGAAATAAGAATCATTCCCGCAGAAAAGCCCCCTTTTGATCTGGAGCTAAAATGGGTTTTAAATGAGGATGCCGACAATACAAACGTCACCCTTATCATCTCAGCAGAGCTGAATATGATGATGAAAATGCTTGCATCCGGCCCATTGCAAAAATTAGCCGACCATGAAACACAAACATTGGTTTCGCAAATAAAGTAAAATATTAAGCTTGTAAAAGCAATTAACTGGGAATTAATACTCTTTTCTTCTCTGTAATTGGCCTATAAAAACTAACACATTTACTACAATCAATACCGAGATTAATAGTACCATAACAATAAATTATCTAAATAAAAAATACATACGTAAAAGTGCTAATTCATAGTTCCAAGTAGGTATAACAATTTACTAACATATTAACAGTCAGTATTTTTTATTATTTTATATAAGCCAGCTACAGACCGGATTATTACAATAATATGATCTAAAACAGCTACTCAACAGGTACTAATTAAAGCTTAAAGCCTTTATTTAGCTTGATTTAACGTACTTTTGCAGCTAAAAGTATAGGAATAGAATGATCACGGTATCCAATTTATCATTACGTTACGGCAAACGCACCTTATTTGAAGAGGTTAACTTAAAATTTACTCAAGGCAACTGTTATGGCATTATTGGCGCCAATGGAGCGGGTAAATCTACTTTTTTAAAGATCTTATCGGGTGAAATTGATCCATCAAGTGGGTCAGTAAGCTTTACGCCGGGAGAGCGGATGGCTGTTTTAAGCCAAAATCATTACGCTTTTGACGAATTTACTGTTATTGAAACCGTAATGATGGGGCATAAGGAAATGTATGCCATAATGAAAGAAAAGGATGCTATTTACTTAAAAGAAGATTTTAGCGATGCAGATGGCGAACGCGCCGGTGAGCTGGAAAATCTATTTGCCGAAATGGACGGATGGAATGCTGAAAGCAATGCCGCTACACTGTTGAGCAACTTGGGTATTAAAGAAGAATTTCACTATCAGTTGGTAAAGGACCTTGATAATACCCAAAAGGTACGTGTATTATTGGCCCAAGCCCTATTCGGCAAGCCCGACATTCTGTTACTTGATGAGCCTACCAACGACCTTGATATACACACTGTAACCTGGCTGGAAGACTTTTTGGCATCATACGAAGCCATTGTTTTGGTAGTATCGCACGACAGGCATTTCCTGGATACTGTTTGTACCCACGTGGTGGATATCGATTTCGCCAAAATGACCATTTATACTGGTAACTATACTTTCTGGTACGAATCGAGCCAGCTGGCTTTAAAACAGCGTTCAGATCAGAACAAAAAGACTGAGGATCGTGTTAAAGAGCTTCAGGAGTTTATCCGTCGCTTTAGCGCCAACGCATCTAAATCAAAACAAGCTACCAGCCGTAAAAAGGCGCTTGATAAGATCAATCTTGATGAAATACAACCGTCAAACCGCAAATACCCAGGAATTATATTTAATAACCTTGGACGCGAAGCAGGTGACCAGATACTACAGATTGAGAACCTTAGTAAATCATTAAACGGCGAGCTTTTGTTTGATAACATCCGCCTGATGGTGAATAAAGGTGATAAGATTGCTATTCTATCTCAAAACAGCTTGGCAACAACTGCATTCTATAATATTTTAACAGGCCGGGATAAAGATTACAAAGGCGAATTTAAATGGGGTGTAACCATTAATGCAGCAGATATTCCTATTGATAACTCCGAATACTTTAAAGGAAAAGACGACAACCTAATTGATTGGCTGCGTGAATATTCGCCGGGCGAGAAGGATGATCAGTTTATCCGTGGCTTTTTAGGTCGTATGCTGTTCTCGGGCGAAGAAGTGTTGAAGAAAAATAACGTGCTTTCGGGTGGCGAAAAAATGCGCTGCATGTTTAGCCGCATGATGCTTCAATCGGCCAACTTGCTAATGTTTGACGAACCTACCAATCACCTTGACCTCGAATCGATCACTGCATTGAACAATGGTTTGAAAGATTTTAGAGGCACCATATTGTTTACCTCGCGAGATCATGAGCTGGTACAAACCGTAGCCAACCGCATTATTGAAATTACCCCGGGTGGTACAATTGATAAGTTAATGAGCTACGATGAATATATTAACAGCGATGCTGTACAAAAGCAACGGGAAGAATTATACGCGTTGGTATAATATCAGTATTTCGACGCCGAAATAAGAAAATATTTCGCATATTTGCATCCCGGTAAAAAAATGACTTGGTAGCTCAGCCGGTAGAGCAACTGACTCTTAATCAGTGGGTCGAGAGTTCGATCCTCTCCCAGGTCACGGAATTTAAAAACCGCCTCTAATGCGATTAGAGGCGGTTTTTGTTTTTAGACTGTTTTTAGATATTGTATCTCTGCGCAATAGAGCCACTTTTTGAGTTCAAACCTCGTTGGGTTAACCCAACAAGACAAAGGGTAATTGTATACGATATCCTGAATTGACAATCTTATAACTAATTGAAAATCAATAAATACTTCAACATTAATCATTCCTTATAGTGTTCGATATCATCTTTAACATATACATCTATGGCTATCTGAGCAAGCTTGCTCAGATAGTCTAATATTTGCTCTGCCTGCTCGTGTGTTACTCTTATTTTGTGGCTTGCTAATACTTCAATTACTCTTTCTGGGGTGACTTTGTGTTTATTCATTCTAATACTTCTAAATTTATACTAATAATACCTTTTGTAAACTTGAATTATTATTTAATGATTGACACCATAAACCTAATTAAATCACAATGCAAAAAATCTTAAAGACGGAAGTCTACGTCAAAAATGAAAAAGAAGCTTTGTTATTAGCTGCAAAATATAAAAAGGAAAATAAGTATGACATTTTTAGAGGGCAGAAAAGACGTTGGGATTTGGTAAGTTCTCTTTCGAGGATAGACGATAAAAAACGAGAGTTAGCTTACACACGGTTAAATAGATTCGGCACATGGGTGTACAATAATAACATAAATGACCTTTTCGAAGATAAAGATAAAATACTATCTGTAGCTCAGCATTATGGACTACCAACAAGTTTCATTGACTTTACCTATAATCCGGAGGTAGCACTATTCTTTGCGACTTATGGAGCAAATTCATTAAAGATTGATGGATGTATATATTGTGCATCAAAAAAAGAACTGGCAAGTAGCATTGTGAATTTTAACAACACTCTCAAGAAAGCAAATTTCAGGATACTTGAATTGGAAGTTGGAAATTTATGGCGTTTGCAAAGTCAGGAAGGACTTTTTTTAGATGCTCCAATTGCCGGATTTGATTATTGGGAGGATTTTTTTCCATTCCACAAGATTATATTTCCACATACAAAGTCATTTAAGAATACAATAAATAAACACATTATATATCCGCAAAGAAAAAGCATCCTTGAAATTAAACTGGACCAATACTTCAGAGAAGAAGAAGTTCAAGAAGGTCTTAATCGTTTTGAAGAGATAACAAAGGCAAAACCAATCTTGACACCTTGGGAATCTAATTTCTCTATATTTAAAAATGGAGAGAAACCGACCCCAGATCCTAAATGGATGGGTTCTGAAAATGCTAATTGGGAATCTAAAAACTTTGAAAGATATAGAGATACAGTTCACATTAAGAAACATACCATAGTAATAGATGAAAAAATAAAGACCCCGGCTGATGTAAATTCAATTTTCTCGAAAAGCATGTTTCAGTTGATAGAAGAAGATAATACAATAAAGAGACATGCGGTTGACTTTAAATTGCTCTTTGACCAAAATATAGTTAAATGGCCTGCAGAAATGATCCCGGCACTCGAATTGTTTTGGGATGGCGTTCGTCAGTTTCCTTACTCAAACAAAGAAATCAGTGAAGGATTTGGAAATCTGGCCGCTATGTGGTACAGTTCCAGTATTAATCCCAAAGATTATATGGTAGAAGTTTTCGGAGAAACATCCTCTTTCGATTGTATTGTAAAAAAAGGGGGGCATTTTCGAGTTGCATTGCCAGTAGGCCCACTAACTAAATGCATTAACCCTTTACTATTAGATCAGGTTGACCAAATGATTTTTCCGATTAGCGAAGTGTTTGATCTAATCTATCATATTCATGACATTGAGATTTTATTTAATTTTAATGACTTTAAGACTTTTTTAGTAACGTGTCTCATTCCTTGTCAAATTATTTGTAACCTTGATCCCACACAATATTATTCTGGCGACCATGATGAGCATACATTGGTAGTTTTTTCTCCATTCGAATTTCAAAGTATTAGATATGCCTTAGCGAGCTTCACTTATTCGAAACGATATCGAAATGAAGAAAATATAATTGCCGTAGACCCAATACTAAAAGACGACGAATTGATAACGCTAATGGCCGAAGCATTAAATAATATTGAAAAAGGTAGCCGACCAATAACAATTACAATTTCAGGATTTCAAAATGATAGTAGAGAAATATATAACATTCCCGAAGTGAAGGCTTTCTGCAAAAGGTTATTGAAGATAGGTTTCGTAAGTATACAAGAAGTAACAACAAATTTTCGAGAGATATCCGATGCTTATAATCCTTATACATTGGGAGCTTTTGAAGTCTGGTTATTGGCTAATGGAAAAATGTCAAAAACAATGGATATGCTACACGTTCAAAGCTCATTCGAATTATTTTACAACCAATTGTCCAATTATAATTTAAAATGTGACGAGGTGACAAAAGATGTCAAAGACAATTTAAATGAGGACAAGCTTAATGAAATTAAAATGACAGGTTCAGGCTTTATGTCATTTAAAACTAAATAATCTATTAACATTTTATTCCTTTAAAGCGACAATTTTCTTACAATCCTCAATAAACGAGTTCGATATCCGTACCTTACCGGTCACCATACTCTGAAAACCATCTTTAAATGTATTTAAGGGTGGTTTTTTATTTGAAGAAATTTTAACATTGTGTCCCTATGCAATAGAGACGCTTTTTAATCAATTCGGCTGAATGAGTACAACGTCTTTTAGAAGGAAAATTCATTGTAAATTCAAATGATAATTCTAAATGGAGCTTCATAAAACCAATTTTTTAAAGCTCATATCGCTTTCATTATGAGTTGAAATTCAACGCATAACAGGTTTTTAGTTTTTATTATACCGCCCAATTTCCGCGGAGGTACCAAATTAAAATCCGAGAAATCCAGATCTTGTGATCCGAGTAAACGGATCATCCTGGAAGAGTCGGCAGAAATTTCATAGTTAATTAAATACATTTTTTTTATTCCGGCTATTTCTATTTCAACCTGCCCGGTAATGGATATTGGTTTATTGGAAAGCTGTGGCAACTCGCTCAATGATAAAAAGCGGATATGAAGTCTCGGGTATTTTTTAGCTTGTAAAGTTTTGCGCAGGTCATTTGTCATCATGGCTTTATGGCAGTCAAAACTTAGTATAGCCGGGTTAATACTACCGGTTAACATCACTCCTTTTTCACTCCTCCATACCGTCAAAGTATCTTGCTGGTCGCTGCTGGCAATATCGCACGAGAATTTATTAACGTTGGTACTGCCGTTTACGCTCAGGCTGCTATTTTCGCTGATGAGCCATTTGGTTTGAGCACTTGTGGTAAGGCTCATCAGCAATAAAGCAATAATTATTTTATAGGTCATGATTAAAATCCAATAGATGCCTCTAATACCGCACCATGAAAATTGCCGCCATTCAAAATATTAGCAGACGGATAACCTTCATAATTTTGGTTAACATATTCGGCTTTCGCCATTATGTTTTTGGTGATGAACCATCCTAACGAACCAGCTTCGCGGTTAACTGTAACATTTGAAGTATACCCTTGTAGTAAAGCAGTTACGGTATTGTAACGAAAGCCCACCCAGAAATTTTCTTTGCCTTGCGGGAACCTGTAAATCAGATCTGCCGCATATTGTGTTGCCTTGCGTTGGTCAACCTCGGTGATTGCCCTTCCTTTGGCATCTTCTACTGTTCCAAAAAATTCAAGGCCTTTGTATTTTAGGAAAAGATTTCCCATCACAGTATTCACCTCTTCGCTAAAGCCTGGATTTAATCGTCCGGAAAACGGACTGTAATCATTCTCGTTAGTAATGGTTGTGCCGTTTGCTATATTTTGATTTTCCATTACATTGAAATAATGTGATCCGGTACGGTCGCCACCAAACAACGTGGCGCTGTTGGCACTGTGAACCGTATATCCAGAGCCTGTGATTCTTACCCTAAAGTCTTTGTTCACCTGTTTATCAAAGCCTATTTTAGCGTGGAAAGCCGGATCATATTGATTAGGCTGATGTGTTGCCGAATCAATTTTTGTCCCCGCTACAACGGTTGCATCCAATTCGCCATTAGTCATACCGCCCATCAGAAAGAAGCCTGAGGGGGTATGGATATAAACTTCGGCTCCAATCTCGGTAGCAAACTCATCCATAATATAATTCTCGATAAAAGGATTATAAATGGTATTACCACCGTCTGATCGCCTGTAGTGCTGATCACCATAATCCACATCAAACTGGCCTACCTTAATGGTTACGCTTTTCATGATTTGATTGATCAGATCGCTTTTAAGAAACAGCAGTTTATCAAACTGAATATATCCTCCTTTTACCCAGGTGTCTTCATGGTGTCTTGACGACAGATAGGCTGTTATATTCATCCGGATACCATCTTCCAATTGTGCGTCAACATTAAGGTTGGCCATTGGCAGCGCAAATCCATTTGTCAGCTTCTCTAAACTGTTAACATTACCCGTAAAACCGGGCTTCGTCATTGGGGTGGCCGTATTAAAGTTCCTTAATGCCTGAAACTCCATTTCAAAATTCCCTCCCACTTTAACTTTCAAACCGGTAAACGGAATAGTATCAATTTTTGACGTTTCAAATACGTTAACACCCAGCATATTATTAGGGCGATAATATTGCAGTTGTCCCTGCTGCGCTTTTACAATACCCGATACCAGGCAAAAAAGCAGGATAAGTTTGATTTTCATAATGTTATATTTTGACACAAAAGGTCCATCCTCCAATATTTGGAGTGATATTTTCCTTGTTAATTTTTAATAATTTGGTTTTTAACTGGCTATTTGTTTTCCGTATACTGCGGTAAAATCGAGTGTAATGGCATCGCCTGTTTTCATTGCGCCAAGCATAAAGGTTGGCCGTTTAACGGAGTAATCGGTCATATTTAATTTTTCCGATCCGGTGAAAGTAATGGTTGAGTCTTCGTTTACAACATAATAAATGTCCATTTTTATCTCTTTGGTAACCCCCGCAATGGTAAGATCGCCGACTGTTTTAATTAAGAATTTACGATCATTTTCGGGCATAACAGTAGCCGATGTCAGCTTGTAAACAATATGTTTATACTTATTTGATTTTAGTGCCTTATAGGCATTTTTATCCAATCCGCTTTCGCCGCTTTTTAGGTCGAGCACGGCCAACGAGAAGTTTAAAGCTTTGATTGCAGTTAGTAAGTGGTCGTTTCCGGTTTTAAAATCAAATTGGGCATCGCCGGTAAAAATTTTCGAACTGGTTGTCCAATCATGCAATGTTGATGTGCCCGACATTTTCATATTGTTATTTTTCGACTCACTTATTTTGTAATTGGATTGCGCACGCAATGTGCTGCAAAGCCCTATTATACAGATCACTGTCAGTATCAGGGTTTGTTTAATATTATTTTTCATTGGTTTTTTTATTTGATGATCGTGTGTCGTTACTAATTTTCCAGTAATACTTTTAATGCTTTTTCTCTCGCAGCATGCTCAAACGTATCATAGGCTTCAAGCATCTGATCCAGTTTAAAGCGGTGGGTGATCAGTTTTTTGGGCTCTATCTTTTTTGATTGAACCGTTTTAAACAGCATGGGCGTGGTAACAGTATCTACCAGGCGGGTAGTTATGGTGATATTCCTGTCCCAAAGTTTTTCCAGGTGGAGGCTTACACTTTTCCCATGTACACCGATATTGGCAATATGCCCGCCAGCAGAAATGATTTCTTCACACAGTTCAAATGTTGGTGGTATGCCTACGGCTTCAATAGCGGTGTCAACGCCTTTATTATTAGTAAGGGCCATTACTTTTTCAATCGCATTTTCTTTAGCGCTGTTGATGGTATGTGTAGCGCCGAAGGTTTTGGCAACTTCCAGGCGGTTATCGTCCTGGTCAATCACAATAATTTCCGCAGGCGTATAGAATTGTGAGGTTAACAAAGCAGCCATTCCAACGGGGCCGGCGCCTACAATGGCAATGGTATCGCCCGGTTTCACCTGCCCGTTTAATACGCCACATTCAAAACCGGTTGGTAAAATATCACTCAGCATCACCAATGCTTCTTCATCAGAACCTGCCGGGATGGGATAAAGACTGTTATCCGCATAAGGTATCCTTACATATTCGGCCTGGGTGCCATCAATCATGTATCCCAATATCCAGCCACCGTTTTCGCAATGCGAATACATGCCTTTTTTACAATATTCGCATTTACCACAAGAGGTAACGCAGGAGATAATCACATGATCGCCTTTTTTAAAATTGCTGACCGAACTGCCGATTTCTTCAATAATGCCTACGCCTTCGTGCCCCAAAATCCTTCCTGATGCAACTTCAGGCATATCTCCTTTCATAATATGCAGATCAGTACCGCATATAGTTGTTTTGAGGATCTTTACAAGGGCATCGGTTGTTTCTTTTAAAACTGGTTTTGGTTGTTCTTCCCATGATTTTTTACCCGGGCCGTAATACACTAATGCTTTCATATTTGCTTTTTTAAGTAATTGATATAGAACAAATGTAGCCCAGCACCCCGGTGTACCTATTGATAAGCATCACGTTTACAAATGATTAAAATCATGTTCAGCCCATACCCTTTAAATGAAAAATGCCCATTAGCTTTAAACTGATGAGCATCCCTGCATTTAGATTGAATGTCAAAACACGGCGACCGTCTCATTAACATTAGCGTGTAGAAAATTCCTTTCAATTGATTCGCAATGTGATGAGCGTCAATATTTATAATGACATCACACCTTCTATTTTAAAAAAAGTGACCACCATCACTTTTTCACTTGAAATTCATCACTTATTACCGTGCAGCAATGACCATCTTTGATGTATGGAAAATGCGGCCCTATTAATTGCTATTATTAAGAATGCTATAGATGGCATAATTACTATTGATGAACGGGGGGGAATTGAATCTATTAATCCGGCTGCCTGCAGTTTATTCCAATATTTACCAGAAGAAGTTATAGGGCAAAATATCTCCTTTTTAATGCCCCAACCTGATAAAAAACAACACGACGGATACTTACAGCGTTACCAACATACCGGCGAACCCCATATTATCGGCATCGGCAGGGATGTTATGGGTTTAAAAAAAGATGGCACTCAATTTCCTTTCAGGCTTGGCGTTAGTGAAGTACAGTATTTGGGCCGGAAAATTTATGCCGGTTTTATTCATGACATCAGCCACCAGCGGGAAGCCGAAGAGCGACTTAAACAGTATGCTGCCCAATTGGAAGAACTTGTGGCCGAAAGAACACAATCGCTCAACGCCACTGTTGAAGCCTTGCAATTGGCTAAAGAAGAGGTGAGCTTCTCATTGGAAAAAGAAAAGGAACTGGGCCTATTAAAAAGCCGTTTTGTGTCTATCGCATCACACGAGTTTCGTACGCCGCTAACGTCCATTCAATTGTCTGTATCCCTAATTGAAAAGTATGCCGAACCTTTTAATAACCCCAGCATTATAAAGCACGTAGGTAAAGTTAAGCATGCAGTAGCTAATCTTACCTCAATATTAAATGATTTTCTCTCATTGGAGAAACTTGAGTCGGGAAAACAAGAACCTACTTTTCATGACTTCGACCTGGTTAAATTTGCGGAAGCTATTACTGAAGAGATGCAGGCATTGGCCAAACAAAATCAGAATATCATTTACCAGCATACCGGCATAAAAAGCACTATCAGGCTTGATCAAAACTTACTGAAAAATTGTATTGTTAACCTGATTAATAACGCTATTAAATACTCTGGCGAAAATACTTTTATAGATTTTACTACCGAGATCAATGAGCGCGAATGTATCATTACTATCAGTGACAATGGTATCGGCATTCCTGAGGCAGACCAAAAACATTTGTTCGAGGCTTTTTTCCGTGCGCATAATACCGGCACTATTCCCGGTACGGGTTTGGGATTAAATATCGTGTCCCGCTATACCGATCTGATGAACGGAATAATTAATTTTAAAAGTGAAGTTAATCAGGGAACATTATTTACCATAACCTTTCCATTGTCATGAGCAAAAAAGTATTGATTATTGAAGACAACGATGATATACGCGAAAACGTTATCGAGATATTAGAACTTGCGGGTTACCATGTATCAAGCGCCAACAATGGCAAAGCTGGCATTGAGCTTGCTCTTAAGGATCTTCCGGATATTATCCTATGTGATATTATGATGCCCGAAATGGATGGCTACGGGGTCTTATATATGTTATCGAAACATCCGGAGACCATTGCAATTCCCTTTATATTTTTAACCGCTAAAGCAGAACATTTCGACAGGCGCAAAGGTATGGAAATGGGGGCCGATGATTACCTTACCAAACCTTTTGATGATATGGAGTTATTAAGTGCTATTGAAAGCCGGCTTAAGAAAAAAGAAGGACAGCAAGCGTTTTATAGTAAATCATTAGACAAATTAAATTCACTGGTAGCAAAAAAAGACGGGCTTGCTGCCCTGCAGCAAATCATCACGGAGCGCAAAGCAAAATCAGTTAAAAAAGGTCAGGTTATTTATTATGAGGGAGACAAAGGTAATGGTTTATACCTGGTGATCAGTGGTAAAGTTAAGACCATTAAGCTGGCCGAAGATGGACGGGAATTAATGACAGGTATTTATTCGGCCGAAGATTACTTGGGCATTAACGCGATGCTATCAAACGAGGAATATGCCGATACAGCTACTGCTTTAGAAGATTGTGTATTATGCCTGATACCGAGGGAACAATTAGAACAGCTGCTTAATTTGTATCCCGAAGTTGCCCGTGAATTCATTAAGTTATTGGCTAATGATATCCGCGAAAAAGAGGAGCAGTTATTACAGATGGCCTATCATTCTGTACGTAAAAAAATGGCAGAGTCGCTGTTACGATTACACCGCCAACCGGGCAAGGCTGCAGATAGTTTTAAAATTGCGCGTGAGGATCTTGCTGCAATGGCCGCTATGGCTACCGAAACCGTAAGCCGTACCCTATCAGATTTTAAAGACGAGGGATTAATCGAAAAAACAGGCAGCACAATTACCATCCTTGATTTGGCCCGGCTTACCAAAATGAGAAATTGATAAAAGTCATTTTTCTGTTTGACCGCGCTCATGGCAGGGGGATTACGTTAACACTACTATTGTAGCATGAAAGTAGTAGCTTATAGTGTGAAACCCTTTGAAAGGGAACCTCTGGCCAAAGCCAATCAAAAAAAACACGATATTACATTGATCTTTAATTCGCTGAGTTTAGAGACGGCTATTTTTGCCGCCGGCAAACAGGCGATTATGGTGCTGCCCAGCGATGATGTATCGGCTAAGGTAATAGACAAGCTGGCGGAACTGGGTGTTAAGTACATCACCACGCGCTCAGCCGGTACAGGGCATATTGATAAGCTTGCGGCAGCCAGAAATGGGATAAAACTATCTAATGTTCCAGAATTAAAGCAACAACAGGATATAGCTGTACAAATCATAAAAAACCTCGACCGTTGGGAAATGAATGTATGCCTCGGCAAAGCCTGCGCTTGTGCTAAAGCATGTAAGTAATAATTTCCACACAAAAATACCTCCGTATCATAATGGTACGGAGGTTATTTTAATTAGGGGGATTATTAGAGGATATATAAGGCCAGCATGCTTAAATTAATCAGCACGCTCAACAGCAGAAAACCCAGCACAACCCGTATGCCCGAGCCACCCATACCCACAATAATATTACCCAGGTACAAGCCAAAGGTAATTGGCAGAACAATAATTGAGCTGTGATAATAATACAACAGTACCACTGGTATCGGCAGAAAAAATACACCTTGTAAAATCAATGAGAATAAGTACCAGGCGGTTTTATTATTTGCCTGTCCGTCAACTGCGTTTAGCAAATTTGTGAGGATGGTATTTTTGACGGTTAAAGTATTGATTGAAGTTTCCATTTTTTAATTTGTTTATATACAAATGTGCCGTTAATGTGCTGTTCCAAGAATGACCGTCATCATTCCTGAAATGATGTAAAACACTAATTAAATGGATTATGATGTCGATAATAACGTTTGACCTTTATCCGGTAAACATCGTATAGTAAAGTAAATACCAATATAATAAGGGGAATAAAAAATGCATAAAAACTAAAGTATCTGAATAAATATGCACCCCCCAGAGCACCACACATAAAGAAAAGAATGATTACCGAACGTAATTTTATACGAGTTTTTAAGGCGGTTTTATTTTCGATGTCTTTTTGAATAATCTGTGCTAACTCTATTCCAAGGTCGGTAAAAGTACCGGTTAGATGTGTTGTTCTGACAACCGACCCTGACACAATAGAGACCAGTGAGTTTTGCAGCCCCATAGCGAATAATAAACTACCGGCGAAGATCTCTTTTGCAATAAGGCTATGATCGTATTTATAACCAAATACAGCTACGCCAAGCAGTATGGCTATTTCAATCAATATAGGAATTACATAAGAAAAGCGCTGGTTGCGCCCTATAAAAGAAACAATAATGCTCGAAATAAAGGCGCCTGCTAAAAACAGAAACATCCAAAGCGCCACCACCCGGGCAGTTTTCCAATCCTGCATGGCAACCCGTTCTGCAAATAAGGCAGCATGTCCGGTTACGTTGGTGGTTAATACCGAGAAACCCAAAAATCCTGCAGCATTCACAAAGCCTGCAGTTATACAAAGCAACGAGGCTAACCTTACGTTATGTGCATAAGTTCGTTTGGCACCAATGTGTCTTAACATTTATTCAATATCGACATAATTGATCAGGTATTAGCCGGGAAAACAAGTAAGGGTATAGCGATATGATTAGCCATTTTTTGCGTTTGGCTTCCTCTGAAAAGGCTATCAATAAATGTATGGCTGCGGTGCACCATTGCCAGCACATCTATTTGCCCATGTTCGCATAGCCAATCCAAACCGGCTTCGGGGCGGTAAGCTTTAACTACCCGATAATAAATATGCGGATAGTCGGCTTTATTTGCCAATTCATTCATAAATCCTTTATGATCCTCCTCGCCTGCATCAAAAATATTAGTAATTAATATTTCTGCATTCAAAGGCCTCGCCAATAATATTAATTGATAAATGCATTCAAGGTCTTCAGCTGGCTTTTGAAAATCGGTAGCAAAAGCAATCTTTTTTATAGGCTTAATCTCGGCACTGGGCGGCACCAGCAACAGGGGCCTGTTTATATTATCAATCAATTGCCTGCTATGATTACCCAATAATAAAGTACTTAGCCCACCACCGCCGTGCGTGCCGATGATAACCAGGCCTATATCATGATCGTGCCCTAAACAGTTAACTATTTCTATAACTGTTCCGGCTTTATTTTTAGTGTTAATTATCGGGTTAAAGCTGATGGTTTCCTCTTTTTTTTCCAGTTGCTCCCGGAGCAGCCTTAGCTCATGACTGCTTTCTTCTAATAACAATTCCGATTCTTCCACCGGCCAGCTAACCATCCCGGCTTGCGGTACTTCGGCAGGTTCAATAACAGCATTACAAATAATTATATTGGCTTTAACCTGCCTGGCAAGGCTATAACCATAATTCAGCGCATGCGTTGCAGTGGCCGAAAAATCTGTTGGAAATAGGAATTTTTTCATGATATGCAAAGCTGCTCTTAATCAATAGTCTAAAGAATGATATCCGTCACTTTTCTAGGTGTTTGCCATCATTGTCAGCCAGTTAAATAGTGGAGAAATTTGACCACATGTTAGGAGCATTAAACGAAGATCAGATTGAGGCCCTGTTAAAGGAGCTTCCGGTGGGCCGAATAGGCTGCCATGCCGATGGAATAACCTATATAGTACCGGTAAATTATGTTTATGATGGCATAAACATATACGCCCATTCAAACAAGGGAATGAAGATTGACATGATGCGGAAAAATCCTGATGTGTGTTTTCAGGCGGATGCGATTACAAATCTTCAGAATTGGGAAAGTGTGATTTGCTGGGGCAAATTTGAAGAAATAACCGACATGATGGAACGTGAGCATGCCATGCAAAAAATCATCAATAGGGTAATTCCACTTATGCACGAAGAAACCGCACAGCCTTCGCATGGGTTTACAGACAATGCAAGCGACGTGGGCTTTGATATGGAACTAATATTGTATAAGATAGTTTTAAATAAGAAGACGGGAAGGTTTGAAAGAGAATAAAGAACGCTGGATTACAATATCATTATTCTTTTTTAACGTCTTGCTTTTACTTATCAGTTATTTGGTAATCGTTTTAAATCTTCTATAAACGAGTTCGAAAACTGTAGTCCTAAGGTCATCAAAAGCCTTTTTGCAAAATTGAGTGGTTTTTTTACTTTCCCCTCCCCCACAAGTCCTGTCTCACAAATACATGACACAAAAAAAACACCTGCAAAAAAATAAAACAATCAGCATTGTAAATCAACAAGTTAGCACCACTGCATGCGTCAACCTGCAACAAATGAAACAAAAAATGCAGGTTTTTAGCAGGAAATTGCCATTACAGTGAAACATAGAAAACGCCGTATTGCAATCTCATTAAGCTAAGCCTCACCTAAACGGCGGAGCCATCATGAATGCCTTTAAAAATAAATATATAGTATGAATAATCCTCTCCAAAGGAGAGGACTTGAACTTCGCTCTTGTTTAAAACCCTCTCCTTTGGAGAGGGCGGGATGAGGCTTACATTCATACTGACAAAACACTGTCAGCACTTTTTTGCCGGGGTGTGGGTATCTTGCACAAATCCCAAATTTTCATGGACAATTACAACAAACCCGGTCATTACAGTCAACGACCCACCGAAATTGAGCTGATCCGCTCTATGTCATCCGGGCAGCTAACCGCCAAACAAACCAAAACGCTCGATAAACTGCTGACTCCCCCACCCGATTCCGGCGATGCCTTTATCATAAAACCCGCTGCGGACTGGCTGCAACTGGGCAATAATGAGCAAGGTGACGAAATGCTTTTCGGCGAGTTTTGGCACGAAGGCGAGCTTTGTATCCTGTTTGCCGATACCAACGTGGGCAAATCTATCCTGGCGGTGCAAATTGGCAACAGCATTAGCCGTGGCGAACCCATCCCCGGTTTCAGCATGAAACAACAGCCTGAGAACATTTTGTATTTTGATTTTGAGCTCAGCACCAAACAGTTTGAAAAACGATATACCAGTGCAGTACACGGCAACTATCGGTTTGCCCCCAACTTTTATCGTGTGGTTTTTAACCCCGACGCTGCCGGCATACACAAATTTGCCAACTACGCCGATTACATCAACAACGCGCTCGAAAACATCCTTATCAACAGCAGCGCCCGTATCATCATTATTGATAATATTACCTGCCTGCGCAGCAGCACCGATTCGGCTGCAAGCGCCATCAGCCTCATGCGCAACCTGCAGGCCATCAAAAATAAGTACGGCTTGTCCATACTGGTATTGGCGCATACGCCCAAACGTAACCCCGTAAAACCGGTTAGTCGTAATGATTTGCAGGGCAGCAAAATGCTGCTCAATTTTGCCGATAGTGCCTTTGCCATTGGCGAAAGTCAAACCATAAACGGCCATCGCTACCTCAAACAAATTAAACAGCGCAGCAACAGCCAGATTTACGGCGCCGCAAACGTATGCCTGTGCAGTATTATAAAGCCTGCTAACTTTTTACAATTTGACTTTAAAGGCCACAGCAATGAGGCCAGCCATTTGATGCACTATACCGAACAACACCGCCAAAATACCGAGACCCGCATAACACGGCTGCGCACGCAGGGTCTCACGCTGCGCCAAATAGCCGCCGAAACAAAGTTGTCATATTCTACCGTGGATAGGTTGTTGAAAAAGCTGGGGAAGCAGGTTGAAGGGTAGTGTGCGGGGATGATGTGCGAATTTTAAATGTGCAATTTAAATGTGCAGATACGCAAAAAAGAGGAATGTCATGGTGAGCCTGTCGAACCACGTGTGCGCAAAGGCTTCTACGCCATGCCAACGCTTGCGGAATTTTATTTATGGTAATTAAGGATTAAACATATCATTAACTATAGCAAAAGCCGCTCCGCCCGTTCAAACGTTTCGCTACAATGCCAACAATTTTTAAAGGATTTCCCGCCTGTTTGCGCCAGATTGGGTTTAAGCTGAACGCTTAAATTGTTACATATCCAATTTTGGCTATATTTAATTTATTAAATCAAATCCGATGACAATCCAGGAATACATTAAGAGCGCACCAGTAGAACGACAGGCACTACTCACAAGGCTCCATGAATCGATTACCGTCAACGACCCAAGCGTTAAGCCGGTTATTAAAGCCATGATGGGAAAGGATATGATCCTATATGAAGATCATGGGTATATGAAGTACGGCTTAGCTAACACAAAAAATCACATGTCACTACATTGTTTGCCTATCTACATGAATGCAGGTCTGCATGCTAAATACGCGGCATTGCTGCCAGCTGCACAATTTCAAAAAGGCTGTATAAACTTTACAAGTGCCGAAGAGATGCCTCTGGTACCTGTAGTCGCTCTGATTGCCGATTGCGCTTCAATCAATATAGTAGCAATGCTTGAAAACCGAAAAAAGAAATCTAAGGGTTAAAAAACTGGTTAATCGATGCCCCGCCTGTTATTTCTTTAAATATCCTACAGACATTTATTTTTTAATTTCTGATAGTCCCGCTCGCACAAATGACAATAAATTAATTAAACTTGTAAAGTTAATGCCTTAAAAATAGTATCGTTATTTTCGTTTGTGGTATCCCGGTATCAATTTTTGCATTCTGACACTACTTAAACTATTAAAATATGTTATTGAGAATTTCTATTGCTTTTCTGTTTGTTATTTCTATTATCACGGCTAAAGCACAAGATCTAAAATGGATACCTTTCAAATGGAATGGTGACTCTGTTTCCGGGAAATATTTTGACAAATATTCTATAGCTATTCCTGTTACAGTTGAGAATATTCCAGCCAAATTTGATATGCAATTTGATTTGGGTTCAGTTAAAACCGTTATTTATGGAAATGCTATTAAACCTTATTTAGATGCTTATCCCGATTTAAAAAACAAAATAGACACATTGAAAACGTTTTTTATTCAGGGGGGAAAGAATCCGGTATTCACTAACATGGAGCTTAAAATGGGTTCTACCTCATTTAAAGGTATTGAGATTGGCTATTTTAAAAACTTCGGTACTAAAATGAATCAAGATTCAGTCCTTTCTAATACTGAAAAACACATTGGTACTATTGGACCTGACCTATTCCAAGGTAAAATTTTAATCATAGATTATCTCCAAAAAAGGATTGCAGTGTGTGAGGAATTACCAAAACAGTATCAATCGGCAACTTTTCAACCATTTAAGGGGGTAAGCGAAGAGCTACCAGAACAATATAGATCGGCAACTTTTAAACCAAATATAGATGGAAGAATAAAAATCCCTTTGGTTATAAATGGCAAAACTCAATATTTGTTATTTGATACGGGTTCAAGTCTTTTCACCATGATGACAACAAAAGAGGATGCCCTTAAGGTAGCAGGAACTAAAATTGAAGATTCGTTAACGGTAACAAGCTGGGGAAAGAAAATTACGTTTTATGGAGTCAAAACAAATAATCCGATAAAGTTTGGCAATAAAGTTCTTACTGACTTTCTGGTTTACTATGATGAACAAGAAACCTTTGCCGATTTTTACAAATTTTCAAAAATATGGGGGTTAACTGGAAATGCCTTCTTTTTAAAAAATACTGTTATCATTGATTATAAAAATAAACTTTTTGGAATATTATAAAATAAAAATGTTTCATGATACAATAGCTTTGTTCTCTCCGCCTGTCCAAGCGTGCCGCTTGGACACACAACAATTTAAGCGTTTCGCTTAAATCAACAAACAGTTTTCAAAGGACTTTCGGCATTAGCATTACTACACCAATATTCATGATTACTACAGATATATTCAACCTGATTATTATTCATCCGCATCCGTTAATAGGCTAACGGACAGCCATTTTTCCATTTCAAGGTTTCTTTCGGTATCGGCTTGCTTTAACCTGTTGATTGCGTCGCTGCCCAATAGCAGGTGTACGGGTGGTTCGGGGTGTTCCGCAAGGTCAAGTAATACCTTTGCTGCTTTGGTTGGATCGCTTTTTGCAATAAAATTGCTCTTAAATTGTGTAACGCGCTGCCCAACTGATGCTTCATAACCCTCTATATCGGGTGCACTATCCATATCCGCAAAAATACTGGTACGCAAACCGCCAGGCTCTACGCTGGTAACCCATATACCTAACGGCTTAACTTCTTTGGCCAAAGCCTCGCTAAAACCAGCGAGCCCAAATTTAGCTGCCTGGTAAACGCTTAGTGCAGGACTACCTATCCGCCCTCCTATCGAACTGATCTGTAAGATCCGGCCCGAACGTTGCTTGCGCATATAAGGCAGTACCGCGCGGGTAAGCGCTATTGGTGCATATAAATTGGTTTCCAATTGGCTATATACCTGTTCGTTGCTATAAGCCTCGGCCGCACCCAATATTCCCATCCCCGCGTTATTGACCAGTACATCAATGCGTCCAAATTTTTCAATCGTATGTGCAACCGCCGTATTGATCTGCTGATGATTGGTCACATCTAATTGCACTACATCCAAACAACTTGAGTATTGCGTAGCGAGATCGAGCAATTGATCAGGGTTTCGCACAGCCGCAACCACAATGCCGCCCTGTGCAAGTACAGCTTCTGTTAAACAGCGCCCCAGGCCACGGGAAGCACCTGTAATAAACCAAACCTTTGACATATCCTTATTTTTCGAATGAAATTAATTGTAATTTATAAATTCTCCTAAACAGTGTAATCACTTTAATATCGCCTTTTAACGGAATGCGTCTTCTTGCGTTTATTAATAGCAGTGTTTTTTCTCAGACCTCGCTGAACGATCAAAAGATCACGGTTAAACCTGCTTTGCCGGTACAAGGGTAACCTGTTTATTATATTGTGAAGCCACCAGTACAAATACAAAACTGGCCAGTGCAAATACTGTTCTGATATTGTTAAACATAATCCATTGGTCAAGTATATTATGCCAGTTGGCTGGCGGCTGGCTGGCCTCCCAAACGCGTATCAGCCGGTTAATAGGCACATTACCAAACCGGGTGGTGAGTATCGAGAGCAGCGCAGCTATTGCAGCCAAAACCGACCAGTTTTTAACCGCGCGGATTTGTTTTGTGGCAATGGCCAGCCATATTGGCGAAAGAATGGCTGCTGCCGTTAAGGCCTGTACATAAACGGCATTGTGGTTCATCAGTGCCACCCTGTATTCCAAATGGACCTTTACCGGTACTTCGTAAAACGCCGGTATAACGGTAAAATATCCGTAGTAATAAACGCCTGCCAGCAAACCTGTTGTAAGCAGTGCAAATGGTTGTGCAAATTTGTTCATTATTTATTTTTTTGATGTTAGTATGAAATTGATGTTATCGATTTAAATGTTTCATTATCACTGATATGATTCACAATAAAATGGGCTACATCTGCCCGTGCAATACTAAAAGGGTTCGTAATATTAGTATTGATCCCTACATTGTATTTTCCGGTCACCGGTTTATCTAAAAGTCTGGACGGACGTATGATCGTATAATCAGTGCCACTTTGCAGTACTAATTTTTCCATTATGCGCAAATCAGCATAGGGTTCTTTTAATATCCGCTGAAGAACATATTTTGTAAGCAGCCGCACAAAAAAGCTGGCCTTCGGATTTACATCCAACCCGCCTGCCGATATACAAATAAGGCGGTGAACGTTATTTTGCTGCATGGCATCCAAAATATTTTTTATGCCTTCGGAATATAATGTTGTTGGCTGTGTGCTGCGGTTCCCAATTGCAGAAATAACGACGTCTTTGTCCTTTATGACTTTATCAATGGTGTTTGCCAGCGTCACATCGCCCAGTTTTACCACTAAATTTGGGTGTATTAAAGTAAACTTCTCTGGGTTCCTAACCACCGCGGTTACCTGGTAACCGGCTTCCAGTGCTTGCTTTACCACTTCAATTCCTGTTCCGCCGGCCGCGCCGAATACAATTACTTTTTTCATGATTTATTGTCTTTCTGATTAATATTAAGATTATTATGTAGTGGTTGTAAAGGCCTTACTTCCACACTGCCGCCATAATCTAACACCGGGCATAATTTTGAAAGTTCAATAGCCTCTGCAAAACTTTTTGCGTTGATGGTAATTACCCCGCCTGCGCTTTCGTTATTCTCCACCACCGGATGGTCATCTACAATCCTTCTATCGGCACCAAAAACTTTTGCACCTTCGTTTTCAAAAACCTGCCAGGCAACAAGTTTTCCCTGGGTATTGAGCTCATAAATTAACAACCTCCATTGTTTGGTGCGTTGTTCTATCTGTTCGGCCGTCAACGGCTTGATACTGGGCCGGAGAAGAAAAATAAACCGCTTCATAATTACTTCGTTTACGATGTTTTATTAACAAATGTATTTCATATTTGGAATAAAAACAAGTTTTCGAAGTATTTTATTTAATTTTACAACGAAAACGAATTAAAATGAATACAGCGGTATTATTATTGAATCAATGGGCTGATTATGAATTAACTCACCCTGATGGTAAAATTGATGATTTTTGTAGGTATTACCTGGCTACACAGCGGCAAAAACAAATACAGGAGCCATTGACCGGGGGCGTTGTTCCACAAATTATAGACGGCCTTTTGCTTAAACTGATAGGAAGAATAAACAGGCTGAATATGAATTATGCCAGCAGCGCACTTGAGGGCACGGGCCTAAACCAGGTGGAAGAACTGGGGATATTGCTGACCTTACAGCAGCAGAAAAATCCGAGAAAGATGGATATTGTTCATAATAATCTATTTAAACTGTCCAGCGGAACCAATATCATCGGCAGGCTGAAAGACCGTGGATTAATAAGAGAATATGATGACGGCGAAGACAGGCGTTCGAAGCGGATAGAACTTACCGAAGCAGGCCGGGAGACTATAGAGATGGCCAAAATCAGGATGGGAAAAGTCTCCAAAATGATGGTCAATGATCTGACGGAGGATGATAAGAAATTATGCATCGCCCTTTTAAAAAACATCGAAATAAAATATTCAACTTTATGGCTCTCGCATAAAGGAAAATCATTTGATGAAGTATACCAGGAGATTATGGAATAAAAAAGGCGATCAACAAACTGCGCTTGCCTTAATCACCTGCATCTTTATTGTATTTGTTTTTATATTCCAAAGGCGACAAGGCTGTGATCTTTCTGAATACTTCGCGAAATGCTTTTACGTCCGAATAGCCAACTTCATACATCACTTCGTTAATGGTTTTGCGGCTTGTTTCCAGGGCCTTTTTGGCTGCCTCTATTTTTACCTGCTGTGCGTATGCTATAGGTGTAAGGCCGGTTGCTTTAATAAACCTCCGGTCAAAGTTTCGCCGTCCTATCGAAAACCGGGAAGATAGATTTTCTATTGAAAGTTTTTCATGCAGGGTGTTTTCAATATAAACCTGGGCTTGCTCTACCATTGCGTCCCCGTGTAGTTTTTGCCCGGTAAATATGGCAAATGACGACTGCTTGTTCCTGTCCGGTTCAATCTGGAAGATCTTGGAACAGTAAATGGCAGCCTGGCGGTCATAGTATTTTTCTATCAGATAAATCATCAGGTTTAAAAAAGAGTAAGCGCCGCCATTGGTATATATCCCTTTTTCGTCCGTTATCAACTGATCGTCCATCAATTTAACTTTAGGGAACTGCTGCCTGAATGCGTCCGCGTGTACCCAATGGGTAGAACAACTCCTGCCGTCGAGCAAACCCGTTGAAGCAAGCATAAAAGCACCCGAACACATAGTAGCAATATCAGCTCCCCTTTTATACTGCTGCTTCAGCCACTCCATCAACTTTTCATCTTCCTCACCACCCTGTTGATAAAACGGATCCGATGAAGGAATTATGATCAGGTCGGTTTTTGTAATGGACCAGATGCTGGCCTGGGGTATTACATTAAATACACCCAGCTCCTCTGAAACTTCCGCGCCGGCCAGTTGTACAGTAAATAATTCCTGTCTGCCTGTTCTTTTATAATAACTGTTAGCAACGGCAAACATTTCAAAAGTTCCGGCTATGCAGGCTACCGTGCTGTAATTGCTTTGCTTTCCGGGATAAATTATAGTTACATTTTTCATGCGCCGCTTTTTTAATAAAGATAGGCTTTAAAAATGTCCATATCAACCCATTACAACGTCTATATGGCACCCTAACAAAGTGGAATATGGATGATATTTTTGGTTGATCAAATCAGGAACGCTATGAAGATTTTAATTATTTATTTAACAACTTTTTTAACGCTATTGAATGCTCAAATTATGAAAGCTCAAAATTATACTACCAGTTTCCAGGTTAACCAAAGTGCTGACCAAGTATTTAAAGCCGTTAACAACGTGCGCGGCTGGTGGTCTCAACAAATTGACGGTCCTACAGATAAACTGAATGCAGAATTCAATTATCATTACAAGGAAGTGCATCGCTGCAAAATCAAAATCGTTGAGTTTGTTCCCGGCGAAAAGGTAGTTTGGCTGGTGGAAGAAAACCATTTCGATTTTACAAAGGACAAAACAGAGTGGACAGGTACCAAAATTAGTTTTGAGATCGCCAAAAAAGATGGCAAAACACAACTAACCTTTACACACGTAGGTTTAGTGCCGACTTACGAATGCTATAAAATTTGCTCAAATGCATGGGGCAATTATATCAATGGCAGCTTAAAAGACCTTATTGAAAAAGGCAAAGGTGAACCCAACCCCTATATCCCGGCAATTAATAGTGCCGGGGAGATGAAAGGAAGCCATCATGAATAAGCAGGATTTCACGATCAGTTTCCTGGTCGATCGCACACCAAAAGAAGCTTTTGATGCTATTATAAATGTCCGCGGATGGTGGACGGAAGGCGTGGACGGCAATACCGAATATCTTGATGATGAATTTTCGGTTCATTTCTGGGATATACATTATTCCCGGCAAAAACTCATCGAAGTAATTCCTAACACCAAAATCGTTTGGTTGATAACAGATAGCAAGCTTACCTTTATTAAGGATGAAACCGAATGGACAGGCACCCGCATAGTTTTCGACATTACCCGGCAAGGCAGCCAAACAGAGGTGCGTTTCACCCAATTAGGTTTAGTTCCGGACGTTGAATGTTATAATGATTGTTCAAATGCCTGGCGCGGCTATTTCAATAATAGTTTAAAAAACCTCATCACTACTGGTAAAGGCAACCCAACAACAAAAGAAGAACTGAGTAAGTAAATATAGTTCTCACCGCCTGTCCAACCGGCACATTTGGACAGGCGATGGCAGGAAGCTAACTTTGAGATACTGAAATAGAACAGCATAAAAAACATTCCGCCTTATGTCCAATTCATCCAACATCAATCATTATTTATATAAATGGAATCAATAATATTTATAGGCCAAATCCAATCTTCATTAAAAGAATTAGAGGATTGTCCATTACAGGAAAATGAAGGTGCGCCAACAGTTTTGTTGGTTATCAATAAAGAATACTGGCAGGCTATTTCCGGGCTAACCGTTGGTTCAAAAATTTTGCTGTTTACCTGGTTGCATAAAGCTGACAGAAATACCTTAACCGTAAAACCAAGACAAAATCCTGATGCTGAAACAAAGGGTGTTTTTGCAACAAGATCGCCAAACCGGCCCAACCCAATTGGGATTCATAGTGCCGAAATTTTGGATATCACTAATGACGGTAAAATAAAGGTTTCAAATTTGGAAGTACTGGATGGTACACCTTTAATTGATATTAAGCCGGTTATTGATTAAATGATTATTTTATCAAATAATATCCCCCCCGCCTATTCGGGCGCGCCGCCAAGGTACTCACGCGCCCAATGTCATTAAGTTAAGGGAGAACAGAAAATTATTTTCCCCACAAAGTCTTTAGCCCCACCCAACCCTCCCCGGAAGGGAGGGCTTTAAAGAAGCGTACAGCTAAAGTCTCCCCTACCGGGGGAGATTTAGAGGGGGCTTAATTGCCTGGGATTTCTTAACTTAAGCTTAATGACATTACTCACGCGCCAACTATAGATTGAAGAAATCTTAGTTGCCGTCCTGCATCTTCACGATAATTTTCCCAAACGCTTTTCCTGTTTCTAAATAAGCAAAGGCTTGCTGAATTTGTGCTACAGGATATACTTTGTCAATAACCGGTTTAAGATTATTAATTTCAATAGCGTTAACCAATGCATTAAGGTCGTGGCTGTTTCCAACAGAATTTCCCTGTAGCCTAATATAATTCATTATAACTGCCGATAGATTTATAGAAATTTCACTACCTGTCAAAAACCCTACGAGTCCTAAATAAGCATTTTCTTTGCAAGAGAGTATACTTTGTTCAATTGTGCTTTGGCCTGCTATATCTAAAGTTATATCTACGCCTTTACCGTTGTTAAGTCTTTTAACCTCTTTACTAAATTCG
>OLKV01000027.1_pt1 | contig 39991 bp, 31 predicted proteins | sample 1604391 | NCBI WGS metagenome assembly OLKV01 (sample SAMEA104055711, study PRJEB20765) | soil metagenome | isolation source: soil | reverse complement strand
CGCTTTTTATTCTCGGCCTTATTTTGTGGGTTAACTTAAAACTCCGAGAGGCCCTGCTGGAACGGGAAGATAATGCGAAAAATATCAATGCATCAAAACACTATCCCCATCCAACGGCACTTCAATTTCCTCAGGTATAAACCTTCTGCCAATCATCAAAATTAAAAAAGCCACTACTGCGGCCGATGCCATTAGCCCGGCCATTGGAATAGCACTGTGACTTTTAAACATACTAACCACTATCGATACAAACGAACCTACGGCCATTTGAAATGCGCCCAGCAACGCCGCGGCAGTGCCCGCGTTTTTAGAGAATGGTGCCAATGACAATGCCGATGTATTTGGATAGGTGATCCCCACGCAGCATAAAAAAACAAATATGGTTACAATTGTTCCCGTAAGGCCAAACCAGCCGCTAACCGACCCGGCCACAAAAACAAGGGAAACAATCACCATGCCCAGCAATGATCTTTTCACAATCTGCTCGCTTTTATAACGTTTAATAAGCATGCTGTTAACCTGGCTCGAACCGATGAAGCCTACCGAAAGCAAGGCGAAGATCCATCCGTAAACTTTGGCACTTACCCCGTACACATCCATAAATACAAATGGCGAAGCGGCCAAATAAGCAAATAAACCGCTAAAGCCTATCGCGCCGCAAATGGCGTAGGTGAAAAACTGCGGGTTTTTCATCACCGTCCAAAAACTGATAATTATAGGTTTGGGTTTAAGGGAATAAGTGGGATCAGGCTGGTAGCTTTCTGGCAAAAAGAAAATTACCGTTAGCAGGGTAAGGGTGGCAATGCTTGCCAGTATAACAAATATTACCTGCCAGCCAAAAGCGGCAGTAACATAGCCGCCCACGGTTGGTGCCAGCATGGGCGATACCCCTAAAATCAGAATGAGCAGGGCAAACACTTTGGCGTTATCCTTTACCGGGAAAATGTCCCTCACCATGGCCAGCGATGCTACCCCGGCAGCGCAACTGCCCACTGCCTGTATAAAGCGCAAAACGATCAGTTGCTCTATGGTGCTCACAAAAAAACACCCAATGGAGGCAACAATATAAAGCGCTAAACCTATATATAGCGGGTTTTTACGACCAAATCTGTCCAACAGCGGCCCATACAACAACTGCCCAACCGAGATTCCGATAAAGAAACCTGACAGCGAAAGCGAAACCTCCGCAGTAGTAGTATGTAACGACTTCGCAATAGCCGGAAACCCCGGCAAATACATATCAATAGAAAAAGGCCCGAGTGCCGTAAGCGCCCCTAAGATCAGTACAAGAAAATAATATCGTTTTTTAGTCATGTTTGTTTGGTCCATAGTCGTCGATTAATTTAATCCCCCTGGGTGGCTAAATCGACTTAAAAGTACTTTTTTAAGTCGATTTAAAGTCGATTTTATCCAAAAATGACAAAATTCAGCACCCTAAATGCCTTTTATACTTGTGAAGATTCCGCTTGTCAACGCCCTAAATGCGTTTAGGCCGTGATAAAAATATGCCGGTTAACGCCCTAAATGCGTTTAGAGCGTGATGAAAATATGCCGGTTAACGCCCTAAATGCTTTTTTTCAGTGATGAAAAAGTAAGTAAATTTTATTTAAATAGCTGATAATCAATTAATAAAAAAACCAAAAAAAAGGCTACTTTTTTTAATTGATCGTGACAATAAAAATTTGTTTTGGAGCGATCCCGGTAGGATGGTGCGGGTCAACTCAAATATACTCAAATTTCATCACTTTTAAAAGCAAATCCCGTATATATGTTGATTGCCTCATCCCACCCTCTCCAAAGGAGAGGGTTCTAAAAAAATGCAGTTAAAGTCCTCTCCTTTGGAGAGGATTTAGGTGAGGTTACCACTCTGTATCTTTTTTATACAAAATACCGCAAATGAGATTATTATTTTGTTTTTTTGGATAACCGGCACTATGCGGTTCTTTAACCATTTTACCAATCCAAACTAATGATCTTATTAATCATCCTTTTTAGTATCATCCTGCTTGTTTTATTAGTTAGCTGGGCCAAAATAAATCCGTTTATAGCCTTCCTTATTGTTTCCATAGCAGCGGGCTTGTTGCTTGGTATCCCCCTAAATAAAATAACGGCATCAGTACAAAAAGGCATTGGCGATATACTGGGCCAACTGGTAATTATTATTGTATTGGGTGCCATGCTGGGTAAACTGGTGGCGGTTAGCGGTGCCGCACAAAAAATTGCCGAAACGCTGGTTAAAACCTTTGGCGAAAAATATATTCAATGGGCGCTGGTTGCCGCCGGTTTTATTATAGGTATCCCTCTTTTTTATGGAATAGGCTTTGTGCTGATGGTACCGCTTATTTTTTCGGTGGTATATAAATATAAGCTGCCTGCGGTGTACATCGGTTTGCCAATGCTGGCCTCGTTATCGGTAACGCATGGCTTTTTGCCACCGCATCCATCGCCAACGGCATTAATAGCCATATTTCATGCCAGTATGCCTACAACGTTTATCTACGGGTTTATTATAGCCGTGCCCACCATTATCCTTGCGGGACCGGTTTTTGCATCAACCCTAAAAAAAATACCATCCGAGCCTTTAGCCACATTCAGAGCCGAAGAATTACCACAGGACAAACTCCCAAGTGCTTTTGCCAGTTTTTTTACAGCCCTGCTGCCGGTGTTGCTGCTGATGCTCTCTGCCGCTTTCCCATACCTGCATATAAGCAATCCTACAGTTCAAAAATTGGCTGCTTTCATAGGTGATCCCCCAATTGTTATGCTGATTGCCTTAATGGTTGGCACTTATATATTGGGCATAAAACAAGGATTCGGCATGGAAAAATTGGGCACAAGCTATATCGATGCTATAAAGGATATCGCCCTGATTTTGTTGATAATAGGAGGCTCTGGCGCGTTTAAAGAAGTACTAACCGTGAGCGGCGTAAGCGGCGAGATAGCAAGCCAGCTCCAGCATACCTTTAACTTGCAGCCGCTGATATTGGGCTGGCTTATAGCGGCAATTATCAGGGTAAGCCTGGGTTCGGCTACCGTAGCCGGCCTCACGGCAGCAGGCATAATGGCCCCGCTTGTACTAACCGGCCATCATATTAACCCAAACCTAATGGTGCTCTCAATAGGCGCAGGCAGCCTTGCCTTTTCGCACGTTAACGATTCCGGCTTCTGGTTGTTTAAAGAGTATTTTAACCTCACCATAAAAGATACCTTCAAATCATGGTCGATGATGGAGTCGCTGGTTTCCGTTATCGGATTGATTGGGGTATTGATTTTGAATCAGGTGGTGTAGGGGAAGAAGTCGATAGTCGATGGTCCATGGTTCATAGTTGATGGTTCATAGTCCACTGTCTATAATAAGAAGTACCGGATCTGGATGCGTTTGTGTTGTTTCCAAAAAACTCCACCACCATTGTTGGAGACAACTCCATGGGTGTTCGGAAGATGAAAATTAGCTAAACAAGATTGTCATCCTGAGCATAGCGAAGGAACTTCTGCTTCAAAAAAGCACGCGTTTATGCATGTCGGAGAAGATTCTTCACTATCGTTCAGAATGACAATGGCTCTTTTTAGTGTCTTCCGAACACCCATGGAGTTGTTTCCAACAATCCGAAATTCTCTCCATCAACCATCGACTGCCTAATCAAAATCCAAGTTAAACTTATTCTTCAAATCAACCAGGGCGGGATTTTTTTGTGCCATGTGCTGAAATTTTTCGATGGCAGTATAGGGGCGTTTTATTATGGCTTTTTCGTCAATACGTGCAGTTACCTCAACATCGAAGTTTTTTAGCGTGGTGCGTAAATAGTTGAGCAGGTTGGGCCGCTCATCTCTGAAAATATTTTCCTGTACCTTGTTTTCAACCGCAATTTCATAATTGTGAGGCGATAGTGCCTTTGGTGCGCTTGAAGTAAAAATGGTAAGCGCATTCTTTTTGCCATCAACTTTAAGCTGCGCAGCAAAATTGCTCCAGCATTTTAAAAAATCATCGCTGCTGTAAGCTTCCTTAGCGTCACCTTTTAAATAGGGGTCTTCCTCTTCGGCCAATGCCTCGGTAATTTTCCCCACATCCTTTAACGAGGGTATTTTTACCGACGATGATGATGCATTTAAGGTAGGGATAAATATTTTAGGCTTTTCCGTCGGTGCTGGGGGCTTAACTTCGGACGTTTGTGATGATTCAGTCGCCTGATTTTTAGCGGTTTGATAAACCGTAGGTGCATCACTAGCTATTGAAGGAATACTGTTTACGGATGCCTCTTTTTCAACCGCTATTGCTGCGGAATCAGGTTTTTTTTTTAATTGCCCTTCTGCTGAGGACATTGCTGTTATTGGCGTAGTAGCCAAATTAAAAACCGAGAGCAAGTTACACATCTTAAGCAGCGCCAGTTCAACCTGTAAGCGTTGATTTTTACTGAGCTTGTAGTTTAAATCGCACTGGTTGGCAATATTCATTGCCGATAGCAGGAAAGACACTGTTGAAGCTTGTGATTGTTGCAGATATTTATTTTTTATACCATCGCTTACCTCAAGCAGTTTTAGTGTAGCCTGGTCCTTACTTACCAGCAGGTTACGGAAATGCTCTGATAGACCCGATATAAAATGTGCGCCATCGAAACCGCGGTTTAATATTTCATCAAACAGCAACAATGTTTTGGCATTGTCTTCATTTAACAAGCCGTCGGTTATATTAAAGTAGTAGTCGTAATCAAGTATATTCAGGTTGTCAATTACGGCGCGGTAAGTAACATTTCCAGCCGAAAAGCTTACAATCTGGTCAAACATTGATAAGGCATCGCGTAAGCCTCCATCGGCCTTTTGGGCAATGATGTGCAAGCCATCCGGCTCAAAGCTGATACTTTCTTTTTGGGCGATAGATGCCAGGTGACTGGCCATATCGTCAACCCTGATGCGGTTAAAATCAAAGATCTGGCAACGCGAAAGGATGGTTGGCAGTATCTTATGTTTTTCGGTAGTGGCAAGGATGAAGATGGCATAGTGCGGCGGTTCTTCGAGCGTTTTTAAAAACGCGTTAAAAGCTGCCTGCGACAACATGTGCACCTCATCAATAATATAAATTTTATAACGTACAGCCTGAGGCGGTATACGTACCTGTTCAATAAGGCTGCGGATATCATCAACCGAGTTATTGGAAGCAGCATCAAGCTCATGAACGTTAAAGGAGTTTCCGTTTTGAAACGACAGGCACGATGCACATGTTCCGCAAGCCTCGCCATTGGGCTGCAAATTTTCGCAGTTTATGGTTTTGGCAAGGATACGCGCACAGGTAGTTTTGCCCACACCACGCGGACCGCAGAACAAAAATGCCTGCGCCAGCTGATTATTTTTAATGGCGTTTTTTAGCGTATTGGTGATATGCTGCTGGCCTACAACACTTTCGAAAGTAGCCGGGCGGTATTTGCGTGCCGAAACAATAAAATTATCCACAGCCACTAAGGTAATAAGATTATGCTAATGTTAAAAGCCTCCAGATTAGAAATCGAAGTTTCCAAAACTTCATAAGTTTAACCGAACCGATTATTTTTTTAAATTTGTATAAATCGAATTGTAACTATGCAGCTATCTGATCTTGACTTAACAAAAACTTACACCTACGCCGATTACCTGAAATGGACATTTGACGAAAGACTGGAGTTGATTAAAGGTAAGATATTTAAGATGAGCCCGGCGCCGGGTTCGAGGCACCAATTAATCTCCGGAACGGTGTTCTACGAGTTTTATAATTATTTAAAAGGTAAGCCTTGTAATGTATTTTCCGCCCCCTTTGATGTTCGGTTAATGAGACGTTCAATTAACGATCAGGATATTACAACCGTTGTTCAACCTGATATATGCGTTATTTGCGATCGCAGTAAAATTGATGATAAAGGTTGTTTGGGCGCTCCGGATATTGTTGTTGAAATTCTATCTCCCGGTAATAACAAAAAAGAGCTTCAAAATAAATACGAAGTTTATGAAGAGGCCGGCGTTTTAGAATACTGGATCATCCACCCGCTCGAAAAAACTTTCTTCAAATATATTTTAATTGATGGCCAATTTCAGTCGTCACGAATGTTAACTATTGGCGATGATGTAACTACGCCTATACTTCCCGATTTTACTTTAAGTTTAGACGAACTATTTGCCGAAATAGGCAATTAGTTTTGTTGTGCATTATACTGCTTTCTTGATACCATTATAGCGGGCATGTTTTCTTTGGCCCAACTGGTAAGTATTTCGATTGCAGGCAATAGGCTTATGCCCAAAGGTGTTAAAGTATATTCCACTTTTGGAGGGATCTCCGGGTAAATCTTTCTCGAAACCAATCCGTCTGCCTCTAAAGTTTTAAGCGTTACTGTCAGCATTTTTTGAGATATATTACCAATGGTGTGGTTAAGCTGGTTAAAACGCAGTGTTCCGCGTTCCCCCAAAATAGAAATAATGAGGATAGACCACTTGTCGCCAACCCTGTCAAGTACATTTCGTACCGGGCAATTTTCTACTAATGAATAATTTTTATAATTTTCTGCTATCATAACTTGTTGATTTTCAATGTTAGTCACTTTGCGGTAAGTGACTGTTTTAAAAGTGCCTTCTTGTTTTGTTCACAGTTACTATTTACCTTTAACTCTCCAAAAGTAAGTGAATAATTTGGAATTTTAAAACACATTAAACAGAAAAACCATGAGTAACATTTTAGTAACAGGCGCAACAGGTAACCTGGGTAAAGCAGTAACAGAAAGTTTATTAAAAAAAACAGCGGCAGCAAATATCAGCGTATTGGTAAGAGATGCAGATAAAGCAGCAGCATTTAAAAACCAGGGTGTTAACGTATTGGTTGGCAACTATGATAACTACGCATCATTAATTGCCGCTTTTAAAGGTATTGATAAAGTTTATATGGTATCAGGCAATGACATTGCCAACCGTAAGCAGCAGCACGATAATGTAGTAAACGCAGCCAAAGAAGCGGGAGTAAAACATGTGGTTTACACTAGCTTTCAGCGCAAAAATGAAACAGATTCAACACCTATTAATTTTGTTGCAAGTAGTCACCTTAGTACTGAACGTCAGCTAAAAGCATCAGGATTAACTTACACCATATTGCAGCACGGTATTTATGCCGATATGATCCCGATTTTTGCCGGAGCGCATCTGCTTGAAAACAAGACCATTTTTTTACCTGCCGGCGAAGGTAAAACTGCCTATGCCGTACGCACAGACCAGGCCGAGGCCGGAGCCATTGTATTGCTTGATGAAACCGACAAATACAATAATAAAAGCATTGAACTGGCGGGTAACGAAGGCATCTCATGGGGACAGGTAGCAACAATGATTTCTGAAATTACCGGTGAGCAAATTGTTTACGTATCACCATCAAACCAAGAATTTACAGCAGCGCTTACCAATGCAGGTGTTCCTGCTGAAATTATTGGTCTTATGGCTGGATTTAGCAATGCGGCAGACGAAGGCGAATTTGAAAACGTAACCCACGAGCTCGAAACAATTTTAGGACGCAAACCAATAACGGTTGCTGCTTATTTGCAAGGTGTTTACGGGAAGGTAACAGCGTAAATTAACCTCCGATTAAACTTACGAAGTTTTGAAAACTTCGTAAGTTTTTATCAGGGAACTAATCCTCATCATCCGGCAAATGATCATCATCTTCCGGATCAAAGAAATCGTTTTCTATTTGGCTTTCATGCTCGTCGTCGCGGTCTTCGGCCATGTCTTCAAAATCTTCGTCGTCAATATCGGTCCAATCGCCGTCGCCGTCTTCAATATCATCATCGTCACCTGGCGATAACATCGCGGTCATTGCTGATACGATGGATTCGTCATTGATGGTTATGTCTTCTTTAAGCAGCATATCAAATGGGTGAATAACAAATAATAAAAATCATGTCATTATAAGGAACGAAGCAATTGCGAACGATGCATTCCCGCTCTGTACAGTATGCAATTGCCCTCCGCCAATGGGCGGATCGCAATGACAATTGGGTTATTTTAAGGTGTGTTGTACAAACTTACGGTATTAAACTTACGAAGTTTTTAAAACTTCGTAAGTTTTTCGGGAGCAATAACAATCGGCTATGCTAAAAAGTCCATATCCTCTTTAGTCAGCGTTATATTAGCCGCCGCTATATTTTCTTCAAAATGTGCCAATGATGAAGTTCCCGGTATCGGTAAAATCCACGGTGATTTACGCAGTAACCACGCTATGTTTGCCTGTATTTCATTCACGCCATATTTTTTGGCGATCTCGGCAATACGGCTATCTTTTTTTGGCATCGAAAGGAACAACGAGAAATAAGGCACCAAAGGGATTCCATTTTTTTCGCAGATATCCAAGACTTCTTCACCGCCGTTACTTTCCATGTGCCCTGCAACATGCGTAGTACGCTGTGCATGACCGTACATGTTTTCAACAGAAGCAATTTCGCCCATTTTCATGGCTGTTTCCAGATGATCTCTGGTAACATTGCTTACGCCAACATGCAATATTTTGCCTTCTTGCTGCATCGCAAACATAGTTTCCATGGCTTGCTCAAAATTCATGGCACCGCCCATCGCCCTGAAATGCACCAGCGAAACCTGGTCAATTTTTAGCGTACGCAGGTTGTTTTCAATACTGGCACGTAAATTTTCGGGCTTATTATAAGGTATCCAGCTCTTATCAGGCTTGCGGGCGCCGCCAACTTTGGTACAGATCACCAAATCTTTTGGGTAGGGATACAAAGCTTCCGCAATTAAACGGTTGGTTACATCTTCGCCATAATAATCGGCAGTATCAATAAAGTTAACGCCACTTTCAACAGCTCTTTTCAAAATCTGCAAAGCCTCCGGGCGATTGGCCGGTTCGCCATAGATCTCGGGACCGGTAAGGCGCATGGTGCCGTAGCCCAAACGGTTAACGGTTAATGGGTGGCTGCTATTGCCAGCTATGGTAATGGTTGATGGGTTGCTCATAGTTTGATTTATTATTCTGCTAAGTTAAAACAAGTATTGTGGTGCTTTTATTTTCACTGTTGTATTTGTGTAATATTTAAAATTACAATTGAAACAACATATAGTAGTAACTACTAACCTGCAATTGTATCAATTATAATATCTTTAGCGTAATAAGTTAAAATCTAAACGCTTATAATGAAACACCTTATCCTTTTATCATGTTTTATTTTTTTATGTTCATTGAGGCTCTTTGGCCAGGACAGTTTAAAATTGAAAACAAATCCCATAATCTTTGCTGATTTTGAATTTACACCTTTGGTAGTGGGTCAAAACAATTTGCAGTTAAACGGCAGTTTAAATTGCCAGGTAAAAAGGAGCTTATTTACACTCCGGTTTCTTGGACTCGGGAATTATGATGAAGTAATTAACACGCAGTACACTCCCGAAATAAAAAACACCCTTTACGAAGTGGGGCTTTTATATGGATTAAGATTTATACACGAATATCATTCCCTTAGTTTTTCGGCAGGTTTGTCTTCTAATCATTGGATACATAATGTAATTTATCAGGGGCAATACCAACAAACGGATAGTTGGTACGCAGGTTTACCATTTGAAGCGGACTATATTTGGTTCAAAACAAAAACGCGAAAAAATAAGCCTACCGGATATGGCGGGAGTATTGGCCTTAAGCTTTCAGGCACTGTTTCGGAGCATAGTTTTGTTTCGTTTGGCGTTGTTTTTGGTTTCGGATTTCTCAGGCACTCTTAATTAAATGCACATAGCATTTTGTTTTTTGCGCCAGGGATAGCAGCGGATACCGGCCTTGTGGCTAAAGCCTGTGCAGTATGAGCGGATAGCCCGCCCGGGCGCCCAAAAAAGACATGTGAAATGATATTGTGCAATCACTACACATTTTTTCACAAAAATTACACATTTATACACAAAATGCATATCTTTGCAGCCCCGTAATAGCGGGTAATTAATTAAAAATCAAAGTATAACAATGCAACAGTACGAAATCGTGATCGTTCTAACCCCGTTGTTGTCAGTTGAAGCAGCTGCAGAAGGCATCGCCAAATACAGCAAAATCCTTACTGATAACGGAGCCGAAATTGTCCAGGAGGATAATTGGGGTTTGAGAAAATTAGCGTATCCTATTCAAAAAAAGACTACAGGATACTATCACTTAACTGAATTCAAGGCTCCGGGTGAATTAATTAACAAACTGGAAATTGAATTAAGACGCGATGAGCGTGTTTTGCGTTTCCTAACCATTGCTTTAGATAAACATGCCGTTGCTTACAACGACAAAAAACGCAGTGGTGCTTTTAACAAAAAACCAGCTAAAGCAGAGGAGGCAGCAAACTAATGGCAAACGAACAAATTAAATACGTTACTGCTCCTAAAGTAGAGGACACACGTAAAAAATACTGCCGTTTTAAAAAGAACGGAATCAAGTATATTGATTACAAAGACGCAAACTTTTTATTGAAGTTCATTAACGATCAGGGTAAAGTATTACCTCGCCGTTTAACTGGTACTTCATTAAAATTCCAGCGTAAAGTGGCTCAGGCTGTTAAGCGTGCGCGCCACATCGGTTTATTACCTTATGTTACAGACTCATTAAAATAATCAGGAGGTACGAAAATGGAAGTTATTTTAAAACAAGACGTAAAACACCTCGGAGATAAAGACGATGTAGTGAAAGTAAAGCCAGGTTATGGCCGTAACTACCTTATCCCTAAGGGTTATGCTATACAGGCTACTGTAAGTGCCCGTAAAGTTTTAGCTGAAAACCTTAAACAGGCTCAGTTTAAACAAGAAAAAATCCGCAAAGATGCTGATGCTATTGCTGCCCGTTTAGAAGGTGTAAAACTTACTATTGGCGCAAAAGCCGGCGAAACCGGAAAAATATTTGGTGCTATCAACACAATTCAAATTGCTGATGCTTTGAAAAAAGAAGGCTTTGAAGTTGATCGTCGTCGTATTACTTTTGAAACCGAACCTAAATTTGTTGGCGAGTACGTTGCAAACGTAAACTTGCACAAAGAAGTTAAAGTTCAGGTTCCTTTTGAAGTAGTAGCTGAATAATTTGATTTCGGATTTCGGTCCGCCAACTGGCAGATTGATTGACGAATGAATAATACAAAAGGTGTTTTGCGAAAGCAGAACACCTTTTTTGTTTTAAGGGCGATTTACTCATTTTCAGAAACGGTATCCTATGGTTTACAAAGGAGCTTTGTATGGGCTATATTTCATAAATGCCAATAATTTATAACGCGTCAACTGAAAAATTGGTTATTATGTTTATTTTCGTTTTAAAAACCTATTCATAATGAAAAAAAACTTACTCTTATTAGCATTTTTAGTTAGCGCAGCGTTTTGCGCTAACGCGCAAAATTACGACGCATCATCTACACCTACCTTAAGTGCCGGTTTTAGTGTTGGCGGGACCGTTGGGGTACACTCGGGCGACTTTCCGGTGGCAAGCGGCATACACCTTAAACTTGAATACCCGCTGAGTGATAGCCAGGTAAGCCTTATGCTCACCACCGGTTATACCATTTATGTATCCTCTAATGGCTATTCAACCGGTTATGTAGATGGTACCAGCTATAGTAGCGGCGATATTGCCGCTTTTGTTCCCGTAGAGGCAGGCATCAGGGTTTACGTGCTTAACAAACTTTTTTTACAGGGTGATGCAGGCGCATCGTTTAATATCAATTCATACTCAAGCGATTATACCAACAAAAAGGTAGCGCTGTTGGTATCGCCAAGCGCCGGTTATGCACTTCCTTTTGGAAGCACCAGGTTTGGACTCGATTTTAGCTTAGGCTATGAGGCCCGTATTGAAACCGGTGGTGGCATAACCACTGCAGCTTATCCTGCCGGAAGTTATAACCAGGTTGTTTTCCGCTTAGCGTTCAGGTTTGGCTTATAAAAGCCTTTTCCGATATTAGAAGTAGCCCGGCAAGTAAAAATGCCGGGCTATTTTATTTAACAAGTCTTAAACTGTTAGCGAATTCGTGAAAAACTTTCCATAAACACGCAGCTCCCCCGGAGCCTGATTACAACTTTTGTTAACTGTTTTTTTATTCCGTTTACAATATCTTGTTTATAGAATAATCACATCAAAATATTGGGCTCCATAGGATTTCTTTTATACAACGCGCAATTTCAATTTTAATGCGTTTGCCTTCTCCAATTACAACAATACCACCAACTGATTATTTTCTTTATTTTCGCATCACATAAATATCTTCATATATGAGAAAGTTTTTACGATTACTTATCGCTTCAATTGTAACGGTAACAGGTGCGTATGCACAGCACAATTCTGCTTTACCACAATTGAGTATAGGTTTAAATCCGGGTATAGCCGTGGGGCCGGTTTCAAGTGTTTATCCTGTTGCCGGCAATATCTCTATTGGATTAACAGCACCGCTGTCTAATAGCCTTGTTAGTCTTATTTTTAGAACTGGCTATACTTTTTATACCACAAGTCAGAATTATTCAGTAGGCTTTGGTTATGGCGACACTGGTGTTGGCTATGGCGGCGGTGGCTATGATTATTACGGCTCAACAGCTTCTTTTATTCCGGTAACGGCGGGCGTTAAAATATACGTGGCCAATAGGTTTTTTATTGAAGGCGAAGCAGGTGTATCATTTAATGTAAATACCTACCCGCAAGATTATACCGGCCGCACAACGGCGTTCATTTATTCCCCTGGCATAGGCTATACTTTTCCGCTTGGATATTCGGGCAGAAACAGCAGCGAGGTTGGCTTAGTTTACGAAAATCGTGTGGAACCTGGTGGTGGCTATACTCAAATTGCTGCTCACCTGGCGTATAACTTCGGTTTGTAAAACTGAAAAGAGTCAAGAACCGAGGAATTGGAATCAAGAGTCAGGAACCAAGAGTCAGGATATCAGGTGACGTATATTTAGATATGCAGAATTTGAATCATGGATGTTCAATACATCAACATAAACAACCTTATTGGTTTTTTCTTGATTCTTAGATCTTGACTCTTGTTTCTTTACTCTTTTAAAACCCCAACTAAATTGATACATTTAGCCAAATGAAAACTACCAAGGGTAAAGCACAAACCCGCAGCCGCACATCCAAAGCTCCCGAAAAAAAAGGTTTTTTTAAGGGTGGTATTTTTAAGCTGATATTCCGTGTTATTAAATTGCTATTCATCGTTTTTGTGGTGGGCAGTATTTTTATGGTGATACTTTACCGTTTTGTTAACCCCCCGGTAACCCTGCTGATGATTGAGCGTGGCTTTGAACAAAAAGCTGCCGGCAAGGATTGGAAGATTGACAAAACCTGGAAAAACTTCGACGAAATTAGCGATCCAATGAAGCGTGCAGCAGTAGCTGCCGAAGATCAGTCATTTTTAGAAAATCACGGATTCGATTTTCAGGCAATAGAAAAGGCGATTAAGAAAAATGCTAACAGTAAAAAACTTATCGGCGGTAGTACCATATCACAGCAAACAGCAAAAAACGTTTTTTTATGGCCCGGAAGGTCTTTTATCCGCAAAGGTTTCGAAGCCTGGTTCACCGTGCTGATGGAAGTTTTTTGGAGCAAAAAACGCATTATGGAGGTGTACCTTAATGTTATTGAAATGGGCGATGGTATTTACGGTGCCGAAGCCGCTTCGCAAGCGTATTTTCATAAGCCGGCCTCACAATTAACCAATCAGCAGGCTGCTGCAATAGCAGTAATATTCCCGAGTCCGCTAAAATGGTCGGCTACCAGGCCAACACGTTATTTAAGACACCGGCAGTATCTGATTTTGAAAAATATGCGAAGACTGGGGCCGCTGGAGTTTTAACGTTATGTTCAAATAAGCGAGGGATGTGGTGGAGTTTGTCGAGCCAGTGTGGGCTAAGGCCTGTACGCACGTCCTTCGATGGGGAAGCTACCTGTGACAATTTATCGTGAATGTATGTTTGAATAAATAAATTAAGGGATTACCCTGTAGGAGTAAAAGGTCGGTAAAAAGAAAAGCCAAAAATAACAGCGTGCCATAGGTACGATACTTATACGTGGGCATGTAGCGTACCTATGGCACGCCAAACCATTTTGCATTTATGTTTTCTACCGACCTTTTGCGTCGATGGCGCATCTTTTGTTATTTCACCTTCAGAACCCTGCGAATTTTCTAACTCAAGATGACGCCCTTTTGTAATTCTTTATAACCATCCTACTGATACTTCCAATTTTTTGATTTTCCCTCGCTTATCCATTCCCTTGCTGTTTCCATACGCTTTAAGCGGGTAGCATCAGTTTTGGCATCTACAATCCATTGCGCGTATTCCTTTTTATGCGAATAGCTGAACTTATCAAATGTTTCTTTAGCCTTTGGATCATCTGCCAAAAAATTAATAAAATAATCGGGGATAACCAATTCGGCCTTTTCTTTTACCGGGGCTTTCTTTTTCGGGACACCTGGCACTGTTTCATTAAGCGCCATGGCCTGTAATATTAAACCAACCAAAATTTCTTTCGAAGGCAGATCAGCAATGCTGGTCAAAGGCCCAAAGCTGCCTGCAGAACCGTCACCTATTTTTAATGAACCTGTGGGGTCCTTTAACTTTGGCCCTTTCCAAAAGCCAAATGAACAGTGTTGTTTAAAGGCCGCTATGTTGCAAAGCGCACCCCTATATTCAAAAAAAGGAAAGCCCCATTTGATATTTTCAGTTATCAGCGGCGATGTTTCGTGTATTAACTGCCTAATATACTCCAAAACAGGTTGCGAAAATGCTGCGGATTTAGCTATGTAAGCATCAACCCTGCTATCATATTGTTCCATAATTAAAAATAGAAATTTATCTCCTCAGATTTACGACGTTTTAGAAACTTCGTAAATCTTTAATGCAATAAATGTTTGTTAAAAAATGTTATAACTATTCATTTTATTGAGCTTTGATTTATATTTACAAATGCTGCGAAGTTTTTTCATCATTTTATTAGTACTTTTTTTTGCCGCAACCCTGCATGCGCAAACGGTTTTTAGCGGACGTATTTTTGAATTTAAAACCAGGGTTACTCTACAGGGGGTAGTAGTACAAAACCTCGGCAACAAGCTACGTGCTATTACCGGCGACGATGGCCGCTTCAGCATTGCAGCCAAAGTTGGCGATTTGCTGGTACTGAAAAAATTCTCTTACCATCCGGATACTGTGCTGCTTACCGATATGCACGATCAGGAAATATTTTTGCAACTGGAAAGTACCATGCTCAAGGACGTTATCATTACTGATAGTAATGGACACAACTCGGCAGCAGCAAAAAATATGACCTATTATGATCCGCAGTTTCACGGACAAACTGCTGTTTATCATCGCGATAGACTTGGTAATTATGATGGCGGTGTAACCTTAAGAATACATTATTTTACTAAAGATGATAAGGATAAAAAGAAGGCTCAGCAGAAAGAAGAAAGCCGCGAGGTGAATGAGGCCATCCTGCAAGTTTTTACCCCCGAAAATATTGGCAAATATGTACCGCTAAAAGGTGCTGACATGGACAACTTTATTATCCTGTATATCCCCGATGTAAAAACATATAACAGCAAGGATTTTAACCTGCTGTCGTACCTTAACAGCAGCTACAAAGAATGGCTCAAACTTCCCGAAGACCAGCGCAACGCCGGGCAGATATTTAAGAAGGAGTAGTTTTTTGAGTTGGGAAAGTTCGAAAGTCAGTAAAGTCCGGAAGTTCGAAAGTCAGGAAAGCGACGAAAGTATTGTATGCGAAAAAGCCTTCTGAGTTCTTAGAACTTCAGAAGGCTTTGCTATTTAATCACTACTTACTGCAGCTACTTTCGGACTTTACTGACTTTCGGACTTTCCCGACTTTCCCGCCTTCTTCAAACTATCAGCTTTCGCTTTTTGCTTGTCTTTAAAAAAGCCTTTAAGCAAAAAGTTATGCTGGGCAGCCTCCAGGTCTTCGTTTAGTTTAACACTGCTTTCTTGCAGATTAGTTAAGGTTGATTGTATTTGAGCGGCGCCTTTAGGGTCGTTTAGTAATTCGCCTATTGGGTTATCGGTAGTGCTCAATTTTTTGCTGGCTGTGTTTAAATTATCGGTTAATATAGCGGCGTTATTGGCTGCGCGTTGCAGTTGGGCAGTTGCTTCTTTTATGCGACTAAAGGCAGTGGTATCGGTAAGCAGTTTGTCGGCAAAGCCTCCTTTGGTATTCATTTTATTGCTAAATTGGTTTAGCTGTACTGCCAAACGGGCAGCGCTTTGTGTGGCTGCTTCTAAATTTGCCATCGAGCGGCGCAATTGCTCACCCATTAAGCTGTCGGCTAATAAAGTGCCCACGGTGCCTTTTCCTTGTAGTATTTTATGGCTCAGTAATTTAAAATCGGTAGTAATGGCCAGCAAGTTTTGATTGTTTTGCTGCAACGTTTTCATCATGTCGTCGGTTGATAATAGCTTTTCGGCCTGCAATACGTCGTTATCCATCACAACAGGAGCTTGCGGACTTCCGCCGTCAATAACAATAATCTTGTTGCCTATCAATCCGTCAGAACTGATACGCACGCCCGAGTTACGGTGGATGTACTGTTGGGTAGCCTGATCAATCCTCATTTTAACATCAACCTGCGATATGCCCACAAATTTAATGGCACTTATAGTACCTACCTTAACGCCCGAGAACCAAACGTCGTTACCCTTTTTCAAACCCGCAACATCATCAAAAACAGCGCTGATGTGTATGTTTTTATCAAAGCTTTTTTGCTGGCCGCCCAGTGTGAAAACGCCGAGTATAAATATTACGAGTCCAAGCGATAAAAATATCCCAACCGTTATTGCTCTTCTGTTGTCTGCTAAAGCCATATTGAATGCTGTAAAAATCTATTGTATAAAATTGTAATCATAAAAAGGTTTTACCCTCTCGTCTTTGGTGTTAAATACTTCCTCAAAAGTGCCAACGCGCTGAAACTGGCCATCAAGCAGCATCGCTATCCGGTCGCCGGTTGATTTAGCACAGGTAAGGTCATGTGTTATAATGATGGATGATGTTTTGTAGCGTTGCTGTACCTCGTTTATCAAATCGTTAATCTCAATACAGGTAATCGGGTCAAGGCCCGCCGTAGGCTCATCATAAAGCATTATTTCGGGATTTAAAATAAGCGTGCGTGCAATACCTATGCGCTTGCGCTGCCCACCCGAAAGCTCTGATGGCATCTGGTTAATAGTTTGCGATAAGCCTACCGCATCCAATACCGATTCAACCGACCGGTCAATATCGGCCCGTGTAATATTTTTGCGGTTGCGCACCAGCGGAAATTCCAGGTTTTTACGCACCGTCATACTATCATACAAAGCGCTGTTTTGGAACGAGAACCCTATGCGAATCCTGAGTTCCTGCAAATTCCTGTCGCTGATGTTTGTTACTTCCTGTCCCAGTACCTCAATGGTACCTGAGTCAGGGCTTAAAAGGCCCGAAATCAATTTTATTAACACCGATTTACCTGTGCCCGATCGCCCCAGTACTACCAGGTTTTCGCCCTGGTAAAGGTCAAGGTCAATGCCGCGCAAAACACTGTAATCTTCAAAGGCTTTTTTTAGACCCCTTATTTTTATTACGGTATTGTTACAGTCAATCTGTGCTTTTGCCTTTTCCATATTACCGAAAGTTGCTGGTTATCTGAACAATAATAATTTCTTCAATAAATACTAAAAACATAGCCGTTACTACCGCGCCATTAGCCGCTTTACCCACACCCTCAGTTCCCTTATTTGAATTATAACCCTGGTAGCAGCCAACAATGCCAATGGTAAAACCAAATACGGTTGACTTAATTAGTGCCGCAACAAAATCAACAAAGGTAAGCGGTTGAAAAACCTGCTGCATAAAGGTGGTGTAACTGGTGCCCTCATTCATGGCTACATTTAAATAACCACCCAATAAGCCAATAAATGCTGTATAAGTTGCTAAAATAGGGATGGTTATAGTGGTTGCCAGTACGCGGGTACATACTAAAAATTTAAAAGGTTTGGTGCCCGATACTTCCATGGCATCAATTTGTTCGGTTACCCGCATGGAGCCGAGCTCGGCGCCGATGCTGGAACCTACCTTGCCCGATGCAATAAGCGCTGTAACCAATGGTGCCAATGCCCGCATAATAGCAATTGATACCAGTGAAGGCAGCCACGAGTTAGCTCCGAAGTTGGCCAGCGAAGGACGCGATTGTTTGGTAAATATCAACCCAACAATAAAACCGGTTACAGTAATAAGGGTAAAAGAGCGCACGCCTACTTCGTAGCATTGCCGTACAATTTCCCTGAATTCAAAAGGAGGTACAAATGCTTCCTTAAAAAACCTGATGATAAATAGATGAATTTTATAAACCTCGGCAAAAAAATTTGTAAGCCTGCGTTTAAAGTTCGAAGGCTTTTTGTGCTCAGGTGTTGATACGCTTCCTGCTGAATCCATTTATCTTTATAAAAGTAATAATATAATAATGTGCATACTACAAAAAACTCGACCGCTTGTTTGCCGGCGCAACGTTATAACCCTAATTTGCTATATTAAAACGGAATAAACTTTTTAAACCATTTTGTAAACCTCAAAAACTTATAGTGGGAGTGTAATAAAAGTATTATAGCGCCCGGGTATAATTTACTGATTATGATTTATTTAATAAATTATTGCTTTAAGATAAGTTAATTTAAAATCAAGAAATGTTAAAATAATATTATATCTTACTTCTTAATTGCAGCTACTTTTGAGTGCTCAATCAATTATAAACTTGTTGCTTTGCTGTAAAGATTAAATTAAAAACTTGCCCCTGCTCCTGTAACAAAAAAATCATATCTGAATGTTACGCCGTATGAATAAATTTATCACCGGCCCTGTTATATTTGATGCCGGTATAATCCCTTTGCAGCTGCAAACCTAAGTTTTATTGATCTAAATATGTGTTAAGCGGGCTAAAAATTGCATCCATGAAATGTAAAATTTTGATATTGTGTATTTTAATGTTGGTTTGCAGCGTTTTACTGCGCGCGCAAAGCAACCAGTTTCAGTTTTCGCACCTGGATATTAACAATGGCTTATCACATAACGAGATCACCTGCATGTTAAAAGACAGCAAGGGCTTTATGTGGTTTGGCACGCTATCGGGCTTAAACAGGTACGATGGATATAAATTTAAGATATTTAAACACGCTGTAAGTGATACCACATCGCTTGATGATGATTACATAGTAAGCATTGCCGAAGGCCCCGGAAACAAGCTATGGATTGAAACCCGCAACGGCTTTAATATTTATGATCCCGAAACCGAAAAATTCAATCATAATATTACAGGTTATCTGCAATCCATAAATATTCCAGACAGGTTTATTGCTTCCATAAAAAAAGACCATGAAGGTAATTTCTGGTTCTTGCATTCAACATCGGGTATTTATAAATACGATCCCCGAAGCCATAAGACCATTCACTTAACGCATTCCGAAAAAAACAACGCCTCAATTTATTCAAATACGGTATCAGACATTGCAGAGGATTCAAAAGGCAATTTCTGGCTCACTTATCGCGATGGTATGTTAGAGCGGATGAACCCCGCAAGCCTGCAGGTAGCTTATCGCTCGCATATATTTAATAAGCTGCCGGTCGAGCTAAATTCATCGTACAAAATTTATATAGATAAACAGGATGATATCTGGGCATTTGTGCCTACCTATTCGGCAGGGGTTTATTATATAAATGTTGCTAAAGGAGTTTTCAGGCATATTGATAAAGGGAACGATGCATCACATCTGAATACAGATGTGGTTTCGAGCGTTATCCAGGATGATAAAAACAGGGTTTGGATTGCTACCGATCATGGCGGCATCAATTTATTAAATAAGCAGGATTTTAAGATCCAGTATTTAATGAGCCGCGAGGATGATACCAAAACCATCGGGCAAAACAGCATTACCCTGATGTATAAAGATAACACCGGTATTATTTGGGTAGGTACTTATAAAAAAGGGGTAGGCTACTATCACGAAAGCATTATCAAATTCCCGCTGTATACGCATCATTTAGCCGATCCTTTGAGCGACCTGCGAAGTTTGAGTTTTAGCGACATTAACAACTTTGCCGAAGACAAAGCTGGTAATATATGGATAGGCACCAACGGCGGGGGGCTTATTTATTTCGACCGGAAGAACAATACCTTTAAAAATTACCTGCACGATGCCAATAACCCCAATAGCCTTACCAACAATGTAATTGTGTGCATGTATATTGATGATGCCCAAAAACTATGGATAGGAACTTATTTTGGCGGCCTGGATTGCTTTGATGGTAAAACGTTTACCCATTACAAACATAGCGATGCCATACCCGGCAGTATTTCTGAAGACAGGATATGCGCCATAGCCGAAGACGCTGATCATAACCTGTTGGTGGGCACCTTATCGGCAGGTTTTAACAAAATGGATAGCAAAACGCAAACATTTACCCATTATGTTTCAAACCCGCGCGAAAATGCCATCCACTCAAACTATGTGAGCCGCATATTGGAGGACAGGCAGCAAAATTTGTGGGTAGTGACTTCGTATGGGGTTGACGTTTTGTTAAGGAAAACACAGCAATTTATTCATTACATCCATGACGATAAAAACCATAATAGCCTGATCAACAACAATACCAATAATATTATTGAAGACAGTGAAGGACTTATATGGATAAGCACCCGCGAAGGGTTAAGCATTTTTGACCAGGAGACAGGCAAATTTACCAACATCAATAAGCAGGACGGCCTGCCGGATAATACAGTAAATGATATACAACAGTACGATAAAAACAATATATGGGTAAGCACACCTAACGGATTATCAGACATTGTGGTTAGCCGCAACCCGGCTGGGCTTAAGTTTCATTTTATAAACTATAACGATACCGAAGGATTGCAGGGCCGCGAATTTACCGAAAACTCATCGTTAAGAACCCGCGAAGGAGAATTGCTGTTTGGAGGGGGTAACGGCTTTAATATGTTTAAGCCTTCAAATATTCGAAGTAATAAAAGCGTGCCCAATTTGGTTTTTACCGATCTGCAGATCTTTAATCAAAGCCTTAACGTTGGCGAGAAGGTAAACGGGCATATTATTTTGCAAAAATCAATTACCGGCTTAAAGTCCCTAACGTTAAAGCATAACGACAATGTGTTTTCGATAGAGTTTGCCGCACTCAACTTTTTCCATCCCGATAAGGTAAAATACCAATACATGATGGAAGGATTTGATAAGGACTGGATAAATGCTGATAACAGAACCAGGAAAGCCAGTTATACAAACCTTGACGCCGGAGATTATGTTTTTAAGGTGCGTGCCTCAAGTAATGATAAATGGAACGGTAAAGTACTTACTTTAAATATTACAGTGTTGCCGCCGTTTTGGAAAACTGTATGGGCCTATATTTTATATGCTGTACTCATTATTTCTACTTTGCTTTACCTGCGCCGCCGCGGTATTGAAAATCTGCGCTCACAATTCTCTATCGAAAAAGAACGTGAAGAAGCCCAGCGGATGCATGAGCTTGATTTGATGAAGATAAAATTCTTTACAAACGTTAGCCATGAGTTCAGAACGCCACTCTCGTTGATTATGGCGCCGGTGGATAAGATATTGAAGCAAATTAATGAACCCGAAATTCAGCGGCAGCTGCTGCTGGTAAATCGCAATGCTAAACGTTTGCTTAACCTGGTTAACCAGTTGCTCGATTTTAGGAAGATGGAGTACCAGGAACTAAAGCTGCACGAAAGGAGCGGGGATATTATTTCCTTTATAAGTGACCTGTCTTATGGGTTTAGCGATATAGCCGACCAAAAGAACATCCGTTTTATTTTCGATACAGAGATTGAATCGTTTTACACCAGTTTTGATCAGGATAAAATTGAGCGTATTTTGTTTAATCTCCTCTCTAATGCCTACAAATTTACGCACGAGGGTGGCCAGGTAAGCGTATTACTTAATCTTATTGATAACAGGCAAACTGATGAGCAAAGTCTGGAAATAAGAGTAATTGATACCGGGATAGGCATTGCTGCCGATAAGCTTAACCGCATATTTGATCCGTTCTTTCAAAATGATATTCCGGGCTCTATGTTAAACCAGGGGAGTGGTATCGGCCTTTCTATCACCAAAGAGTTTGTGAAGCTGCATGGCGGCGAAATTTTTGTAGAGAGCGAATTTAACGAGGGCAGTTGCTTCACAGTGTTATTGCCGTTGATAAAACTGGATGAAAATATATTTACCGATATGCCTTTGCAGCTCGAACACTCATCGGTGTTTTTACCTGATAATGGACGGCAAAGAAACGGACACCAGCGCGAGAACCGCGATCTTAAAAAACCTACCGTATTGCTTGTTGAAGATAACGAGGATTTTAGGTTTTATATTAAAGACAACTTAAAAGCATCGTTCAATATCATCGAGGCCGAAAACGGGAAAAAAGGATGGCAAAAAGCACTGGCGCAACATCCCAATTTAATTGTTAGCGACATTAGCATGCCCGAAATGAATGGTATTGACCTGTGTATGAAAATAAAGGCCGATAAGCGCACATCGCATATCCCGGTGATACTATTAACCGCCCTTATTGGCGAAGATCAGCAAATAAAAGGCCTGGAAACAGGTGCCAGCGATTACATGACCAAGCCTTTTAACTTTGAAATACTGCAATCAAAAATAAAAAACATATTAAGCCAGCAGGAGCACATGCGCAAAACCTACCAGAAACAGGTAGAGGCTGTGCCTACCGAAATGCATGTTGAGTCGCCGGATGAACAGTTTATTAAAAAGGTGTTGCTGTTGATTGATAACAATATTTCAAATCCAAACTTCTCGGTTGAAGAACTGAGCAGCGAAGTATTTGTAAGCCGTTATACGCTCTACAAAAAAATACTCTCCATGACGGGTAAAACCCCTAATGAACTGGTACGCTCCATGCGCCTTAAACGTGCGGCACAATTATTGGAAACCGGCCATTTAACCATATCCCAAATCTGCCACAAAGTAGGCTTTAAGAGCCAGAAATACTTTGTTAAAACCTTTAAAACCGAGTACAATACCATCCCCTCAAAATACCTCGAAAGCATTGAGGATGTAGTTGGTGAGTAGTGATGAAATAAAACTTACGAAGTTTTGTAAGCTGTAAGTTTTATTCCATCAACACTAAACCATGTCATTGCTATTATGAACGAAGAAGCAATCGCGAACTATACAGAGCGAACATTGTTTGAACCATGATTTTTCGATTTTAGGATTTCCCTGATCTAAATCCGCTTGTCCTGCCCGCCGCAGTTGGTGTTGTCACCAACAGTAACTCCCATGCCCTCGGGAAGCAAAACCTCGTCAATGACAATCCAAACAAATGTAAGCTGCTCAGGTGATCGCAAACTATCCATTGCCACCATCAATCCCCTCATAATGTAATACTAAAATACCACTTCCGGGGAGTGCTTTAACGCTCAAATAGGTATACATTTGTCAATTTAAGGCCCATAACTTACTTATTTTATTAAATAATATATTGATAATCAATGTATTAAAACTGGTTGACATTTGTACCCCCATTTATCCACAACCAGGCTTTCATTAGCATATAATTTTACCCTCAGTATAATGAAAAATTTAACCGGTGCTCAATTACGCCGGTTAAAAATTAAGCCTAAAAAATTCGTATACCAATTTTAGTGAAACACCAATTGTTGCAGTTTAAATAATGCTGCTACAATAAAAGCACGGCTTAAATGCCTGCGGTAGTTGCTGCTATTTTTTGTTTACCTGTAAATAAGCCTTATACTAAGTACTGTACAAACCAATCAATCTTAAATTAATTATTAAACTAACAAATCATTATGGGAAAAATTCTACGAATGGCATTGCTGTTTGTGTCCTTGTTAATGTGTGCTACGGTAATGGCACAAAACCAGGAAACAGCAATCAAAGGTTCAGTTACCGATGACAAAGGCGTCACCCTGCCGGGTGCTACCGTTAATGTTAAGGGAACCAAAACAAGTGTTATTACCGATATCAATGGTAAATATGCGATCAACGTTCCGGCTACGGGCAAAATATTGGTTTATTCATTTATAGGGATGGAAACCCAGGAAGTTGTAATTGGCACTAAAACCACTATCAATGTTACATTGCAACTGTCTTCTACAGCACTGGCAAATGTTGATGTAGTAGCATTTGGTTATGGTACAGAAAATCGTAAGGATATTAACGGAGCGATTTCATCTGTTAGCGCCAAGCAAATTCAGGATATCCCACTGCCCAGTGTTGATCAAATGCTTCAGGGTAAAGCTGCCGGTGTAACTGTTACGGAAAACTCGGGCGCTCCGGGAGCAGCCGTTTCGGTTCGCGTGCGTGGTATTACTTCTTTTAGCGGTAGTGAGCCATTGTACGTAATTGATGGGGTTGCTATTGACGGTAATGCTAATAATGGCCACCAGTTAACCAGTCAGGCCAGTCCGAGTCAACAGGAATCAAGCCCAAGTCCGCTGGCGCAGCTTAATCCTAATGATATCGAATCAATGGACATTTTAAAGGATGCCTCGGCCACAGCTATTTATGGTAGCCGCGGTGCTAACGGAGTGGTTATTATCACCACCAAAAAAGGAAAAAATGGGACTGCTAAAATCAATTATGATTTCTGGTATGGTGTTCAATCACAGGCGAAATTTCTGGACGTGATGAAACTCCCTCAATATGCTGCCTTTGAAAACACACTTGCCAACACTTTTGGCGAACAACCCCGCACTGAATTTTCGGACCCAAGCGTTTTAGGCCCGGGTACCGACTGGCAACAGGCTATATTTAAAAACGCTCCTGAACAAAGCCATACACTTTCAATTTCGGGAGCTAAAGATGGTACCGATTATTATATATCAGGTGGCTATTTTAACCAGCAAGGTACCGTTTTAGGTTCCAGCTTTGATCGTTACTCTTTCCACACAACGGTTAACTCGCAGGTAAAAGAATGGTTCAAGGCAGGTACAAGCATTTCGGCCAGTCAATCTAATGCAAACATTGGTTTGGGCAACTCTTATGGTATTATTTATAATGCCCTGTTGCAGGCACCTGATGCTGCTGTTTATAACGCAGATGGTTCTTTTGCAGGCCCTGCGGTATCGAACGGAACCATACTGGGAGGATTAAATCCTGTTCAGCAGGCTTTAAATATCACCAATACTTTATTGAGAAGTAATGTTCAGGGTAATATGTATGGCGATATTCACTTTACAAAAGATTTATATCTGCACTCTGAAATTAACGGTAATTTTGATTGGAGCAATGCCAAAGCATTTTTACCAACCTACTCTTATGGCGCTACAGGCTCATCTGCTGCTTTTGTAAATACTCAGGCTGTTTTAACTGAATATAACGGTAGTGACAATTATTGGAATTGGGGCGAGCAATTGCATTACGATCATACTTTTGGTAAAAAGAATGTAGTGTCGGCATTTGTTGGTCACGAAGTATGGGAATCTACTTATGATTCCGTAAATGCAAGTACTAATGGGTTTACAGCAGGCAATGAAATCCAAACTTTAGGCTTGGGTACACAAAGCGCAAATCAGCTTGGAGAATCTAAAGGAAGTAATGTAATGGAATCGTGGTTTGCCCGCGTTGGTTATACTTACGACAATAAATACAGTATTTCAGCTACCGATCGTAGCGATCGCTCATCAAACTTTGCTCCAGGCCATCAAACAGGTTATTTCCCTGGGGTATCAGCATCATGGAGGTTGTCACAGGAATCATTCATGACTGGCATTAACCAAGTTGTTAGCAATCTTAAAATCAGGTTAGGTTACGGTACTACAGGTAACTCAAATATCCCCGGCTATAGCTACGGATCGGCAATTAGCCCGGTAGTTACAGGCATAGGCACCGGTTTTAGCTTTTATAATTTCCCTAACCCTAATCTTACCTGGGAAACGGCGATTCAAAAAAACCTGGGTGTTGATTTTAGCTTATTCAATAATCGTATCGATGCTTCTATTGACGTTTATGATAAAACTTCAAAGAATTTCCTTTTTCAACAGCCCTTGCCGGCATTTCTTGCAGGTGCAACTGCTGAATACGCAAATGCTGCTATTGTACAGCCACCTTATGTAAATGCAGGTGAAATTCAAAATAAAGGTATTGAGCTTAGCATCACCAGCCAAAACATTGTTACCAAAGACTTTAAATGGACAACCAATGTTATATTCTCACATTATACCAATAAAGTACTTTCGTTAAACGGATTCCCGGCAATTATTGGTAACGTATCAACCGGTTTCGGGCCTAATATCCCGGCTACTTATACGCAAGTTGGTGGCCCTATTGGCGAGTTTTATGGCTATAAAGTACAAGGCATAATAAAAACTACCGCCCAGTTACAATATCTGGCGCAACATCCGCAAAACGTAACTGGCTCGCCCGAGGTTGTTAGCAGCGACAGAACATTGGGTAACGGTGTATATTTAGGTGATATTGAATATGCTGGTAATAATAACGGTGCTCCGAATACGCAATATGCTTTAGGTAATCCTAATCCCGATTTTACCTACAGCATGACCAACAATTTCACTTATAAAGATTTTGATTTGTCTATCTTCTTAAACGGTTCGTACGGCGGTAAAATATTAAACGCTGTTAATTACCAACTCGAAGGTGGCTATCAATTATATCAAAATCAATTAGCAGCCGAAGCAAACTATTGGACGCCATCTAATCCAAACAGTAACATCCCTGCACCAAGGAGTAGTTTTGGTAATAACAACTTAGTAATGTCTGACAGGTTTTTGGAAAGTGCTTCTTACTTAAGGTTACAGAATGTGCGTCTGGGTTATAATTTACCTACGCAATGGGCAAGATACATTAAGATGAATCATTTAAAAGTATTTGTAAGCGGCCAGAATTTATATGTATTTACTAAATACAGCGGCTTAGATCCTGAAGTTGGTTCGTTAAATCAAAACCCTACGTTACAGAATATTGACTATGGCAGATACCCTTCACCGCGTGTAATTACTTTCGGTTTGAATGCTGAGTTTTAATAATTTAATTTAAAAATAGACATGAAAAAACATATAAAATATTTAATCGGCATGGGCGCATTGGTTAGTGTGGCAGCAGCCGGTTGCAAAAAAGAATTTTTTAACAGGCCGCCCGAAGATAAGTCAACAGTAGGTACTTATTATCAAACAACGGCCGAGGTGCAGTCAAGTACAAACATACTTTACGCAGCACCATGGTTTGGTCTTAACGGTAAAGCGTTTTTAGCAATAGGTGATCTTCAGAGCGGTAACGCACGCTGTTATGCCGGAACCGACGGCTCATTTGACGCTTTTGCCAATCTTACCGAAGGTAATGCTACTCAGGAGGTACAGAATGCATGGTATTCATTATATACCGTTGTAGCACAAGCTAATGCTTTGTTAAATAACTTACCAACAGCTGCTCCAGCTTCTGTACCGGCTAAAGTTATTAATAATGCTTTGGGCGAAGCTCGTTTAATGCGTGCAGCGGCTTATTTTTACCTGGTTAGGCTTTATGGGAATGTTCCTATTATAACAAATCCAACAGCTGATGTAAGTAATTTTCAAACAGTACCTACAAACCCTGTAACTGATGTTTATCAATTTATAACCAACGATTTATTATATGCCGAAGCTAATTGTACGCCTGGTGTAGCAAGCACAGGCCACGTATCAAGCGGATCAGCATCGGCATTATTGGCCAAAGTTTATTTATACGAACAGAAATACGCGGAAGCTAAAACAGAAGCCGAAAAAGTAATTAACAGCGGCGAGTTTGGTTTGGTGGGTTTAGATTTACCCGGTGAGTATGTTAATATATTTGAATACGCTTTTAACAATAACAAGGAATCAATTATTGCCATGCAGTGGACGTCAAATGGCGGTTACGGATTTGGCAACCAGATACAATCAGTAATTGCTGATGGCGAAAATGGCAACTTTTTAACCGGTACTGGTGATGGTTATGGCGAATTAGGTCCAAGCTGGGATTTACAGGATGCTTTCACAGCAGAAGGAGATACCGTTCGCCGTCATGGTTGTATTATGCTGGGCGGTGATCATTACCCTGAGCTACACAAAGCTTCCGGCGGTTATGTCGTTCCGCTAACAGTTAATGAGCAGGGAACACACGCAGGAATGAAAAAATACGTGGTTGGTACACCCGCTGATAATAGCGGCAACAGTGCAAAACAGGCAACAAGCAACAATACATACATTATGCGTTATGCTGATGTTTATTTAATTGAAGCCGAAGCCATTATGGGCATTAATGCAGGCACTTCACCAGGCGCAGGCATACCTTTGGCAACTTCATCTAATGATGCTACTGCATTAAAATACATCAATTTAATACGCCAAAGAGCACATGTGGCGCCTTTAGTAAGCTTTACCTATACGCAATTGCTTAATGAAAGACGTTTAGAATTTGCTTTGGAAGGCGATTACTGGTACGATTTACAACGTATTGACGGATTTAACGTTGCCGCACACCCGGTTGCTATTGCTGTTATGAGTGTTGCAAACAGAGGCGATTCTTCGGGCGCTGGTACTGCTACAGGCAACTATCAGGATTACACACGTAATACTGCTTATGTTACACCTACAAATGGACAGTTTTTGCTTCCTATTCCGGCTACAGAAACTGCTGCTGATCCTGCTTTATTAAAGGCTCCGGTTAAATATAATTTTAATTAAAAAAATATATAAACATGAAATTTATACAATTAAAAAACTTAAACTGGGTGCTATCGGCGTTGGTAGTATTTGGTTTCGCATCTTGTAAAAAGATGAACAGTACCGGGTTTACTCCCGGTACCGGGACGCCGGTAATTACCAGCGTACGTACCTTAAGTCAATCAGTAGTTGATTCTTCGCGTACCAACTCTGTTACAACTTATGATAATACCGGTGTTCCAACAACGGTTATCAGCTCTAACTATAGTCCGGTGATATCAGCATTTGATTCAACCACCACCACGGGTAAACTGAGTAGTTATTATGTGTTGAAAGGATCAAACTTAGGCAGCACAACTAAAATTGCCATTAATGGTGTTTCAATTTATTTTAACCGTGCGTTCAATTCTGATAGTAACGTTATTTTTCAGATCCCTACAAATGTTCCTTATGTTCAGCCACAGGCTAACACAATAGTGGTAACTACGCTTTACGGATCGGTTACTTATAAATTTACCACATTGCCGCCGCCGCCAACTATCACAGGTTTAACGGACGTTGATTTTATAGCAAATTCACAAATAACGCTTGTAGGTAAAGGGTTTGCATCGGTATCAGCGGTTTCACTGCGAGCTACTAAAGATCCAATCACAATTGTATCCCAAAATGACAGTACACTGGTAATGAAAATGCCTGCTTCTGCTACGTCCACTGAGTCTACTTTATTATTTACCTATACTTCAGGAACAAATACTGGGGCACAAACTGCGTCAACCGTATTGTTTTATGATCTGGATAATAGCTACCAGATTTTTGTAAACAGTAATTTGCAAAATGGTTGGTTTAATAATTCGTGGACTAATCCTGCTGGTCTTACAACTGGTGTATCACATTCAGGAACAGCCTCATTTGCGCTGAATTTTCCTGCCGGCGGATGGCAGGTTGAAGGTATGGCTGATTGGAATACTCCGGGTAAATTTGCCTATGATCCTTCGTATAAATATTTAACTTTCTGGATTAAAGGCGGAGCGGCTGATCATAAACTTGTTTTAGTTGGCGACCAAATGGTTGGCGGCTACGGACAGGTTCAAAACGCTAATGGTTACGCGGGACAAATAGTTGATGTTCCACCAACTGTGTGGACATTTGTTAAAATACCGCTTTGCGCACCGTCTACACCTTTCTCAAAAACATCAACTTTACTTAATTTTTGGGCTAACGGAACACCGGCTCAACAGTTAGGATTCTTCCTGCAAGGTCAACCAGGTGATGTGAACGAGGTAATATATTTTGATGAAATGGCATTTATTAAATAATATATGTTAAAAAAGCATCAAAATAATTAAATGTTAATAATGCAAGGTTTACATTATAATTGATTAGTTTTTATGAGCCGCCGCTGGTTATAAGTATATAACCGGTGGTGGCTTTTTTTAACCGCTTTACCTCGTATAAATTATGAAAATTTATTTTTTTACTATTGGTGTGTGTATACTATTATTAAGTAATGTTGCTAAGGCTCAAAAAAATTTAATCACAAATGGTGGCTTTGAGGATGATCTATACGGTTGGAACAATAATGGTGCGCAATTAACCCCTTATGATTTAAAAAGCGGAAAAAATAGTTGCGCCATAGTTGCCCACAGTACCGATAAATGGGTAGGGATTGATCAGGTTATCAAAGTATCCAAAAAAATGCAGGTGCTTGAGTTTAGCGCCTGGATAAAAACACAGAACGTTGTTAAAGGAGAGCACGATTGGGACGGCGCAATATTTACAGTAGTTTTTTTAGATAGCAAGGATAAAGAAATTGGAGACGGCGTTAACATTGCCCGCTTAACCGGATACCAGGATTGGACGCTTTTTAATAAAGTAATTAAAGTACCCGAAACAGCATACAGCATTAAAATAATGGTTGCCATGGGCAATGCCTCCGGAACCATGCTTATTGATGATGTAACGGCAAAAATGGTAAGTAGCAGTTGATTAAATTGACTGGGTGAGTGGCTGATTTGGTGGATTGATGATATTAAGCTGATTTACCATTTAATGCTCCCAACAATTTGGCCCAATCAACTTAATCCAATTTAATAAACCGCTTACCGAATAAATGTTAAATTAGTATCAGAATATTAAGCCTTTTGGATAATTAAATAATTATGATGACAAGCAATGTAATGCGCGAAATTACCCCGCTCACACCGAGCGATTGCTTTACAATTTTTACACGGGTTAAAAAGAAATTCGACTTCCCGCTCCACTATCATGATGAGTATGAACTTAACCTGATTTTGAATGCCAAAGGAGCCAAGCGTGTAGTAGGAGGAAATATTGAGTTAATTGAAGACGTTGAACTGGCTCTCATAGGCCCTAATCTTTATCATGCCTGGTTTACTAACCAATGCCAGAGCGAAGAGATCATTGAAATAACCATCCAGTTTCATAAAGATCTGTTCGACGAAAAGTTTTTAAAAAGAAACCAGCTTAGCTTTTTAAAAAGCATGTTGGAGCGTTCACAGCGCGGAATAGTGTTTGACCCCGAAACCATAATGGCGGTAAAAGACCGCATACTGGCATTGGATAAAAAGAACGGCTTCGACTCCGTGCTCGAGCTATTGTCTATTTTGCATGATCTGTCCATATCGCGTAACTCGAAAACGCTTTCGGACCCAAGCTTTACCAACGAGAAATTTTACTACAACAGCCGCCGCATCGAAAGAGTGTTTGAGCACATGAATAGTAACTACAATAAGCAGGTTACCCTTGCAGAGGTTTCGCGTATCGCCAATATGCCCGAGGCTTCGTTTAGTCGTTTTATAAAGAAACGCACCGGCAAAACGTTCATAGATAGTTTAAATGAAATAAGACTGGGCCACGCATCCCGCATGCTGATCGATTCGACAACTACAGTTGCCGAAATCGCATATAAATGCGGTTTCAATAATATTTCTAATTTTAACAGGATCTTTAAACGCAAAAAACTCTGTATCCCCAAAGAATTCAGGGAAACCTATACCGGCAACCGCGTTTTTATTTAATGTGCAGATTGCAGATGTGCAAATTACAGATGTGCGAATAATTGATGTGCAGACATACTGTGAATACAGGGCTGGGGTATCTTTTATCCATAAATAGGCCTGGTTGCATCCGTACAGTTGACAAACCGGATGAATATATAAAGAAAGGTATGTGGTTTATAACCGGCTATCGGTTAATACACCTTATCTAACAATTAATGGCAGCATAACGTTATTAAGTAAAAGCCTTAATCCAAAGTTTTTAGTAGTGTATTTGAGGAGGAGAGAGTTTAAAAACAATGGAAAAACTGTTAAAACGACATTAAAAAATGAGCTACTTCCAATTATAAATTAAAGAAACTAAACTAATTGATAATAAAATTATTATGAGAATTATTAAACTTTTACTTGCTGTAACGGCAATAGCATCAGTAATGCTGCATGCTTGCAAAAAGCAAAATACAGCACCTTCTGGCGGCGGTGGTGGAGACCCTTCTGTTGCCTCTACACAAGGTTTTTTTCTGGATAACTGGGCCGCAAAAACATGGGCAGTACCGCCAACAACACCTGCCACCAAACCTTCTGCAAGCGGTGCAGTTGCGGTATCTGTTGATCTGAGCCAGATCACCACAAAAGTTTCCTCATTGCTGTATGGTAATAATACCAACCCCTACATGGGGCAATTTACCGACCAGGTTTTAATCAACAATATCACTGCGCTATCTCCCAATATATTAAGGGCGCCGGGTGGCAGTTTGTCTGATGTTTATTTTTGGAATGCAGATGGCGCAACAGTGCCTGCACCGGCTGATGCGCCAGATAGTTTATTAAACAATTTGGGAGCAGCATCGCCTGCAGGATACTGGTATGGAAATAATACCCAAAGCTGGACGGCAACGCTTGCAAATTATTATAAACTATTAACCCAAACTAACAGCACAGGTTTAATAACCGTAAACTATGGCTATGCACGCTACGGAACCAGTGCCCATCCTGATCAGGCTGCCGCCCACCTCGCAGCTAACTGGGTGCGATATGACAAAGGACGCACCAAATACTGGGAAGTAGGCAACGAGTGTTATGGCAATTGGGAGGCCGGTTATCGTATTGATGTAACCAAAAATAAAGATGGCCAGCCGGCAATTATAACCGGAAATATATATGGCACCCACTTTAAAGTATTTGCCGATTCCATGCGTGCAGCAGCTACCGAAGTTGGGAATACCAGCATAAAAATAGGTATCGTGTTAACCTCAACAAACGATGTAAATAACAACTCGGGTGTGCTTAACTGGAATGCTAATGTATTATCAGCTGCCGGTAACAGTGCCGATTTTTTTGTGGTACACAATTATTATACGCCTTACGCGCAAAACTCAACGTCTTCGGTAATATTAGGTACCCCAGCGCCTGTAACCAGTGCCATGATGAGCTGGGTAAAAACATCGGCCCAAAACGCAGGTGTTACACAAAAACCGGTAGCCATGGATGAGTGGAACATACAGGCAACAGGCTCAATGCAGGATGTATCAAATATTGCAGGTTTGCACGCGGTGATGACTTTGGGCGAAGCTTTAAAAAATCAGATCAGCATGGCCAGCCGCTGGGACCTTGCCAATGGCTGGGGTGGTGGCGATGACCAGGGAATGTTTAATATTGGTGATGAACCCGGCGGCGTAACCAAATGGAATGCCAGGCCAGCATTTTATTACATGTATTTTTTCCAAAAATATTTTGGCGATCGTATGGTGGGCTCGTCTGTAAGTGGTAGTTCTGATATTGTAAGTTATGGCTCGTCTTATTCATCTGGTCAGGCCGGGGTTATTTTGGTAAACCAGGGGAGTGGTAGTCATACCGTTACCGTTAGCTTTAAAAACTTTGCAGCGGGCAGCAGCTACTATTATTACACGCTTAATGGTGGTACCGATAATGCTCCTTTTTCGCGCGAAGTATTTATAAACGGTAGCGGCCCATCAAATGGTGTCTCCGGCGGACCGAATACTTATAATACCATTGCTGCAAACATGGCAAGTATCTCGGGCGGAATAACCGTTACCGTACCTGCTTATGGGGCGGTTTATTTAGTTGCCGATAAAAAGTAAAATATAGGGTGGGATAACTAAATTTGATTTTACCCCAATTACAATGAAAATCATACGTCAAACTATTCAATTAATATTCATCATCCTGCTGGCATCAGTAAAATTTGCAGATGCAGCAGGTGCCGTTAACTTTAACGTAAAGGATTACGGCGCCGTGGGCGATGGCTCAAATCTGGATAGCAAAGCCATTAATAAAGCAATTGATGCTGCCGCAAATGCAGGTGGCGGCACTGTTTATTTCCCGGCAGGTAATTATTTATCAGGTTCTATCCACTTGAAAAGTAATATTTCGCTGTTTATTGATCAGGGTGCTACTATCATAGCAGCGCCGGTAACTGCAGACAATGGTTACGATGAAGAAGAAGCCACCGTAAACACCACTTACCAGGATTCGGGCCATAGCCATTGGCACAACAGCCTGATATGGGGCGAAAACCTACACGATGTATCCATATTGGGCCAGGGCCGCATTTGGGGTAAAGGATTGTATAAGGATTATGTAAAAAGCAAGCAATCGGCCAATAAGGCCATCGCCTTATATAACTGCCGCAATGTAAACATCCGCGATATAGTTATACAGCACGGCGGCTGGTTTGGCATTTTAGCCACCGGCGTTGATAACCTTACTATTGATAACGTAATACTGGATACCAACCGCGACGGGATGGATATTGATTGTTGCCGTAATGTGCATGTCTCCAACTGTAGTGTTAACTCACCTTATGATGATGGCATCTGCTTAAAAAGCACCTTCGGCCTTGGCTTTGCCCGTGCTACCGAAAATGTAACCATCACCAATTGCGGCGTAAGCGGTTTTGATGAAGGATCGTTTTTAGATGGCACCTACAAAAGAACAGATAGTTTGCATTGGAAGGATGGTCCGGTCGGGCGTATAAAACTTGGTACCGAATCAAACGGCGGGTTTAAAAATATCACTATTTCAAATTGCACTTTTAACTATTGCCGTGGCCTGGCACTGGAAACGGTTGACGGCGCTTTGCTTGAAGACGTTGCGATCACCAATATTACCATGCGCGATATTGTAAATGCGCCCATCTTTTTGCGCCTCGCTTCAAGGATGCGCGGCCCGGCAGGTGTACAGGTAGGGGAGTTGCAACGGGTTATCATAAGCAATATAATTGCCTATAATGTTGAGCCCGGGCAGGGAGTATTGATTAGTGGGATACCTGACCACCCTATAAAAGACATCGAACTAAAAGATATTAAACTTTATTTTAAAGGCGGGGGCACTGCCCAACAGGCACAACGCCAGGTGCCCGAAATGGAAAAAGGTTATCCCGAGCCCAGCAGCTTCGGCATATTGCCTGCTTATGGGGTTTTTGCACGCCATGTTGAAGGTTTAAAATTAGAGGACATTGAGCTGAGTTTTTTGAATGATGACCAGCGCCCCGCTTTTATTTTTGACGATGTAAAAGGAGCGGAGATCCGTTTTGTAAAAGCACAAACATCAGGAAATGTACTGGCCATCGGCCTAAAAAATTCAACAGATATTAATACCTTTCAGTCGTTAAATCTGCCGGATGGTAAGGTGAAAAATTAGGAGAATAAATCATAATTAACAAAGTTGTCATTTCGACGAGGAACGAGGAGAAAACTTATCCGATATGCAAAGCGAACTATGCAAGTTGTATAAGATTTCCCTCTATCGTTCGAAATGACTCGATATTAACAACCACCAACAATGAATAATAAATCAATAAAAACCTTCCTCATCGCTGCGATTATAGGCATAACGGCAAGTACTTCTTTACATGCTCAAAAGTTCGAAGATCTGGCGCAAACCCCGCCGATGGGCTGGAACAGCTGGAACACTTTTCAAACCAATATTGATGAGCCGCTGCTTAAAGGCATGGTTGATACTTATGTTTCATCGGGGATGAAAGATGCCGGGTATACCTATTTTGTGCTGGACGATGGTTGGATGACAATGGAGCGCGACAAGGATGGCAATTTAGTGGCCGACCCAAAGAAGTTCCCTAACGGGATGAAAGAGTTTGCCGATTATGTACATTCAAAAAGATTAAAGTTTGGCATCTATAACTGCGCCGGAACCAAAACCTGCGCCGGATATCCGGGCACACGCGGTTATGAATACCAGGATGCCCGTTTATATGCATCGTGGGGTGTTGATTATTTAAAATTTGATTGGTGCAACAGCGAAGGCCTAAACGCTAAAGAAGCTTATACCACCATGAGCCTGGCTATTAAAGCGGCCGGTAGACCAATGATCTTCAGCTTGTGCGAATGGGGGCAGCATTTACCATGGCGATGGGCAAAAGATGTTGGCCAGCTATGGCGCAGCACAGGCGATATTTATGCCGGGTTTGATAAAAACTTAAGCAAAGGCACCTGGACGGCTTTAAGTGTGCTGAGTATTTTAGACCGTCAGGATAGTATAAGGCAATATGCGGGTCCCGGTCACTGGAATGATCCGGATATGCTGGAAGTTGGTAACGGTATGAAATATAATGAGGATAAAGCGCATTTCTCGCTATGGTGTATGCTTGCCGCGCCGCTGATGGCCGGTAACGATCTGCGTAAAATGACGGATCAAACCAAAGATATTTTAACCAACAAAGATTTAATAGCAGTTGATCAGGATCCATTGGGCATAGAAGCTTTCAGATATTATGCTTTTGATGGGATTGAAATTTGGCTAAAACCACTTGCTAACAATGAACTGGCCGTTTGCTTTTTAAACCGTTCATCGCGCACGCAAAATGTAAGTTACGATTGGAAAGAGCATATCATAACAGATAAAGTGAGCAATATAAATATTGATTTTAATAACCTAAATTACAAACTGCACGACCTTTGGACTAAAAAAGACATCGGCACAACTGCCAAAATATTTAAACAAACCATCCCGGCAGATGATGTTGTGGTACTGAGGTTGACAAGAGAATAGGCCCCACCCAACCCTCCCCGGTAGGGAGGGCTTTAGTTTTTTAGATCAAGTTATTTTTATAGAAAATACAAAAAGTCTCCCCTACCGGGGGAGATTTAGAGGGGGCTAAATGAAAAAAACATATCTCATCATCACTATCCTTTTACTCAACTCCTGCGCCAAAGCACAATTAAATAGCCCAAGCGACAGGCGTGCAACCAAGGAAACCCGTGAGTTATACAACAGCATGCAAAGGCTTGCTGATGCAGGCACACTATTCGGGCATCATGATGATACGGCCTACGGTGTTGACTGGAAATTTGATGCCGATAGTTCGGACGTAAAAAGCACCTCCGGTTCGTACCCCGGCGTTTACGGCTGGGACCTGGCAAAAATTGAGCATGATAGTACAAAGGATATCAATGGTACTCCTTTCGAATTGCAAAAGAAACGTGTACAGGAAGCTTATCAGCGTGGCGGTATTAATACTTTTTGCTGGCACATGGATAACCCTGCTGATGGTAAAACAGCATGGGATACCACGCAGCGCACTATAGCTGCAATTTTAGCCGACGGCCCGGCGCACGATGCCTACGTGCAAAATCTTGATCGCGCAGCTGAATACCTGCGGCAATTGAAAGGGAAAGATGGCGAGGCAATCCCTATTCTGTTCAGGCCGTTTCATGAGCTTACCGGAACCTGGTTTTGGTGGTGCAAAAACACCAGCACGCCCGATGAGTTTAAAACCCTGTGGCGCTTTACCATTGATTACCTGCGCAATACCAAAAAACTGCATAACCTGCTGATTGTTTACTCTGTTGCCGACTTTGATTCGGAGGCCGACTTTATGCAGCGCTATCCGGGAGATGGTTATGTTGATTTTATTGGGTTTGACAACTACTGCCGCAATAATATCCCGCAATTTCAAAAGAACCTTGATAAACGTTTAACACTTTTGGATATGATAGCCGCCAAACATCATAAACTATCGTGCCTCGCCGAAACAGGATATTTAAACATCCCGTCGACCAATTGGTGGACAAACGTTTTATTGCCCGCGCTTTCAAACCATAAAACTTCTTATGTATTGTTATGGCGTAATGCCGAAATGCGACAATATTATGTACCCTATCCCGGCCAAACCAGCGAAAAGGATTTTAAAACTTTCTCTGCCGATAGTCATATCATACTTCAAAACAGGTTAACACCTTTGTCGGTTTATGGGAAACCGATGGAGTAGGGGAGCTATTTAGAGCAAAGAGTCAAGAGCCAGAACAGACACAGCATCTAATTTTGCGATCTTCCTGGTTCTTGGCTCTTGATTCTCCCTCCCCTAATTATTAAACATAAACCTTACAATATTTAATATTTATCTTTATATTTTTGCGATATCATTAATCTTTTCCCTTTGAAATACTATGTGCGCAAAAATTGATAGCAACTCTCACAACACCAACACCGACCTGTATAAAAGTTTACTCGAAGGGAATAAACGCTTTGTTGAAAACACTTTAAAAATAGACCCCGAGTATTTTGAGAAGCTGGCAAAGGGCCAGTCGCCGCCGGTATTGTGGATAGGCTGTGCGGATAGCCGCGTACCGGCCAATCAGATCACCAATACCGCCCCGGGCGAGATCTTTGTACACCGCAACATAGCCAACATGGTTATCCATTCGGATATGAACATGCTCTCGGTACTGGATTATGCTGTGAATGTATTAAAAGTAAAACATGTTGTTGTAACCGGCCATTACGGTTGCGGCGGCATCGCGGCAGCAATAAGCAATAAACAATTTGGCCTTATTGATAATTGGTTAAGGCACATAAAAGATATTTACCGCCTCCACGCCAAAGAGCTTGACCAGATAGTCAACGAAGAAGAACGTTGCGACAGATTGGTTGAATACAACGTGGTTGAAAACGTTTACAATCTCTGCAAAACATCCATCGTACAAAATGCCTGGGAAAACGGACAAGCCTTAGGCGTACATGGCTGGGTCTACAGCCTCAGCACCGGTATAATTACCGATATGAACGTTAGCGCTTATGACAATGCTAATATGGAGAATGTGTTTAGGTTTAAATAGTTGATAGATCAAGGTTCATAGATCATGGCAATTATTTTAACCCACCATGAACTATGAACCATCAACCATGAACAAAATTAAACCTCCTTACTCAAAAACGGATACCTGTAATCCTTCGCCGGATCAAAGGTTTCTTTAATGGTACGTGGCGACACCCAGCGCAATAAATTTATCATTGAACCGGCTTTATCATTAGTGCCCGATCCCCTGGCGCCGCCAAATGGCTGCTGACCAACTACGGCACCTGTAGGCTTGTCGTTTATGTAAAAGTTTCCGGCAGCATTGCGTAAGCGGTAGGTTGCTTTGTCAATAGCATATCTGTCTTGTGATATAATTGAACCTGTTAAAGCATAAATTGACGTTTTGTCAATAATATCCATTATCTCATCAAATTGCTTATCCTCATAAACATAAACCGAAAGTACCGGGCCAAACAGCTCCTCGCACATGGTTACGTAAAAGGGATCATCAACTTTTAAAACAGTTGGTTCAATAAACCATCCTTGCGATTTATCGTAGCTGCCACCGGCAATAACCTCTACGGTTTTATCGGCTTTTGCGGCATCAATATATTTGGCCAGCTTGTCAAACGAGCGTTCGTCAATTACCGCATTTACGAAGTTCTCAAAATCTTCAACCGGGCCCATTTTAATGGAGGTGATGTCGCGCTGCATTTTTTCTTTAACGGCGGGCCATAACGAAGCGGGGATATAAGCCCTTGAAGCGGCCGAACATTTTTGCCCCTGGTACTCAAACGCACCACGAACCAATGCGGTAGCTACCACATCAGCGTCGGCGCTTGCATGTGCTAAAACAAAGTCTTTACCACCCGTTTCGCCAACAATACGCGGGTAGGTTTTATATTTATGAATATTGGTACCAATGGTTTTCCATATAGTTTGAAAAACCGCGGTTGATCCTGTAAAGTGAATACCCGCAAAATCGGGGTGACTAAATATAATGTCACCAGCCATAGGGCCATCACCGTAAATCATATTGATAACGCCGGCGGGTAAGCCTGCCTCAATAAATACTTTCATTATTACGTTAGCGGCATAAACCTGCGTTGGTGCGGGCTTCCAAACCACCACGTTACCCATCATAGCTGCTGATGCAGGTAAGTTACCGGCTATAGCAGTGAAGTTAAAAGGAGTGATAGCGAACACAAAGCCTTCCAGCGGGCGGTGCTCCA